>MDTG01437506.1_pt1 | contig 11092 bp, 19 predicted proteins | sample 811421 | NCBI WGS metagenome assembly MDTG01 (sample SAMN05326645, study PRJNA326480) | marine metagenome | isolation source: seawater | place: Pacific Ocean: South East | collected 2011
ACGTGTGAGCCTTTGCAGTCTGGCGATCCGTAGGTTGACCAGCATCGGTAATAACTTTAGCGGTATATGAGTGTACATCAAACCCAGTAGATACTTCTTCAATTGCAACTCCATCTTGTGATAAGTATGCGGCTGTGCGAAACTCTAGTTGTGCAAAGTCAGCTTCCATAATCTTGCCGCTTTTCCAACGTGATACAAACACCTTCTTTACAGGAAATGTCTGACCACGTGGCATGTTCTGCATGTTTGGATCAACACTAGACAGACGCCCAGTAGAGGCTCTGTGCTGCAGCAGGCGAACATGCAGTTTACCGTCCTGCTTTGTGTGTATGCGAATGCCTTCTACAAATGCTGACAGATAAGTCTCGACAGCACTAAGACGACGAACCTTTTCCAAAAAGGCTGAAGCATTTGCCATGCCTTTTGCACGTGCAGCATTCTCTAGTATCTCAAGATTACCTTTGCTAGTGGTAAAGCCATTTGCAGATGCCCACTTTGGTGAGGGTGGCTTAAACTTAAACCCAGCGTATTCATCTGTAGGTTTAAAGATATAACCTCTTGCATTACACGTGCCACACTTTGTAGGACGCGCAAACGGTTGTCCGTTCTTCTTTATCTTACGTATGCTACCAGAGCCATTACAATCAGGACACCGCATGGCTACAGTTTTGTGTAGCTTTTCTGTTCCAGCATTTATAAGACTACGAAAGTCAGCATCATCCATGTATGGGTCAATCTGTGTTGTCCAGTTCTGTTTGTCAAGAACACGGCGACCATAGATGACCCATGATAGTTGTTCAGGACTGTTAAGATTTATTGGTGTGTCTCCCATGACCTGCTTAACGTGATTTCTTAGATCGTCAATAAGTTCTTTCCTTTCGTCCTCGTACTCCTGACGAACGACCTCAAGCGCATCTAAATCAACACTAAATCCACGTTGATAGATGCGGGACAGACAAACAGCAACCTGATTAGTTAGGTCAACGCTACTCATTAAACTTGCATACTCTTCTGTCATAAGCTTGCGCATGAGCGTATCAGATAACTGCTGTGTAGCCTCAAGGTCCGCTATCAGATACTCTGTCAATTCGTTGTAAGGTATGGTGCGTGTTGTGTATCCCATCTTGAAATATTCTTTTAGTGTATCCTGTTTTTTAGTGTCGAGATCATACCTCTCCGCACAGGCTTCAAGGGACAGAGGTTCTTTTATTCCACGTTGAACAATGTAAGCAGCCAACATGGTATCAAAGACAGGGCCATCATATTTGAACCCACACTCCCACAGCCACAACAGATCGTGGGCTGCGTTGTGCATGATAAGCACAGTTGCCTCATCAAGAAACCACTGCACATGCTTGTGATAGTCAGCATTGCTATCAATCTCTGCATGATCAAATGGAAACGTCTGGCACACACCCTGATCTGTCAGGACACCCACCATAGTCAAACTATTGTTTGGCTCAAATGGGTCCATGTGTTTTTTACGATTACGCACCGTTATCGTATTTTCTACATCAAGTGTTACCTTCATACTGTATACCTCGCTGTCTGATTATCTAATTCACAATGCACTACTGTGTGTACACCTGTCAACTTATTCTTGACAATGTTTAGGTGACGTTGACAGTCCTCTTCGTCTTGTCCTTCGATAACGGGGTTCTTAGCTATCAGTATCATCAAGTCAGCCTCTGCTGCTTTACCTGTCCTAGAACCTTCCATCATGCTCTGGTTCAAAAGAACCTTACCCTCTGCCTCTGCTGAAAGCTGAGACATATAAAACATTGCACAACTGTGTTGCTTGGCAATCATACGAGCGTGGATAGCATTTGCTTTCAGTGCTTCATCCTGCCTAGCAAACCCACCGGACTTAGCAAACTTGTCTCCCATGTCAAGCAAAACAATGTCAGGCTTATATGTTTTACATACACTCTCAACCCAATCCATGTTGCGACCTGTTGCATCTTTGATCTTGATACGATCCTTAACAGGTGCGTACAGGTCACGTGCCTTCACAGGGTTCTCTTTTATCTGCCGCATTGTCATGCCTGTCGCTGATGTCAGATATCTTGCACCTACACGGTGATATCCTTCTTCATTGCACAGGATGATACAGTTAGCACCCTGATGAGCAAACCCACCGGGACTGGCAATCAAACTGGCGTGGAACGATGTCTTACCTGTGTTTGGCCGTGCGCCAATCTCAATCAAGTGTCCGTCGTTAACACCCTCTACCTTACGTGCCAGCGTTGGTATGTTAAACGTCCAACGTGCTTCGAGGTCATTGCGATCAAGCAACGTCTCAAGTTCAATGTCTTCCCACTCTACATTCATGTTGGGAATAAAGTCATCACCGTAATGCTCCATCATCAGGCGTAGCTTCTCAAGCGACTGCCTATCGCCATTGTGCATGTCCACACCAATGTTAGCAATCTGCTTGGCTACATGCTTACGGAACAGGTTAGACAGCACCTCACGTGCAATGTCTTTGCCCATAGGCTGCTCTTTTTTGATAGCTAGGAACAGGCTCTCAAACACCTGCTTCTGCGCCGTACTGAGGTTAGGGTTGTCCAAGAAGAACAACGCCTGCACTTCCTCTGTCGTAACAGACCTGTTGTACCGATCCATAGCAGAGGCAATGCACTTCTTGATCTTGCGAGTGTCGCCACTGAATATTTCATCAGGACAAGAGGCTCCACTGTGTTCGTCGTGGAACTTCTTGTCCATTAGGTTTTTAATAATTGATAATTCCATTTAGCTTCTCCATATCTGTCGGGTTACGATATTTCAAGTCATCTTCAAGGTTAAGGATACGAACATCGTCAACGTATCCCCTTAGTTCTGTTGCCATGTCAAACGACTTGGCAAATGCGTCAGGGTCTAGTGCTATTACTGCTGTCGAGAACTGCATGAGATATACACGATGAGAAGACAACAAGCTAGTTCCCATCAGTGCGACCCCGACCACATTACCTAGTGAACCAACAACACTAGCACTCACGCAGTCCTCGACAACCACTGCGACATTACCAGAACCAAATGAGTATGGCAAGTCACTTTTTCCATATCTTTTCCATTTAGGTATTTCATTCTTCAATGACCTACCCACCGCATCAACAATCTCATTTCCGTCCTTCACAGGAAACACAACACGGTCTTCCTTTACATCGTAATACAAATCAAGTTCACACGGGTTCAAGTCATATTGTGCTTCTGCCCAGTCTAGATTACCGTGTCCCTTAATTACATATTCAGGCATGATAAATTCATCACAACTGGATATCTCATCGGAATTACTCATTACACGAACAACGTCATCCACAGACATGTCCACTTTGTTTGTGCCTTTCACAGTACAGGAAGCCTTGTAACAATTCCACAATATCCTGCCCATTTCATTGGACACTGTAAATGTATTCTTACCATCACACATAGGACAGTTTGTTCTGTATGTTTCTCCACTAGATAGATTAACACTATCTAATAATTCACTTACAGTGTTATATACATTAACCATGTATATCTCCTTTCTTTGCGGCACTTGCTATGCTTTTACCATGCTTATTTCGTTCCGTCAACGCATGATTTGCACTCAGGTACGTATTTTTTAGATACGGCTTCACTGAACTTGGGTTACTATGTCCCGTAACCGACATTATCTGTGCTATACCTACCCCTGCCTCTACCATCTCAGTTGTGCCAGTTCGACGCAGGTCAGATAGTCGCAGTTCTTTTGGTAGACCAGCTTGATCCATCAGCTTACGTGCGTGAAGCGGTAGTTTGTGTAGCGTGTATGGCTGATACACACCACGATAAGGGAATGGACGTGGAGCCACATACTTTTGAAAGCCAAAGTCCTCGCGTTGTTCTTTCAGCATCTCAAAGAGATCATCATCAATGGGCAGGTGTACTTCTGCCTTACGCTTTGATTGCTCAATTTGCACAGACTGATTATCAAAATGTATATTGTCCCACTCAAGAAGACGCATGTCACCTAATCGCTGACACCACGCATAGGCCATGTGTGCAATCAAACCTATGTTACGGGTGCTAAAATCGCTGTAGGCAGCGTCTAGCAACTTCCGTATATCCTCCCTACTCCACACAGTCTTGCGCCTCTCTGTGGCTCTCCTGCGGATATTTGAGAATGGGTTCTTGTCACATAACTCCATACGCAGGCCGTGATTAAATACCATACGTGCCGCAGAGATGACATGATTCGCCATAGAAATGCCTTTATCACACCACTGGTTGTATGCCTGCTTTGCGACACGTGTTGGTAGCTGCTTGTAGTCTGCTATAGATAGTAGTTCACCATCTACTTTAGTGTCGAGCATCACACCAAGAAAGTATTGATACTGTTTCTTAGTTTCATCTCGCAAGTTCTTGAAATCATATGAAGAATAGTAATCTTCAACCAGATTGTTAAGTTTACTTTTCACCCGCATCTCCCTCTAAATATGTGATAGCACGGCGTAGTGTGGCTACATTGTCCTTTGCCATACCCAGCATACGATTGCATTGATGACACAACCATCCCCGAAACATGCCGGTATCGTGATTGTGATCTAAGCACCATGAGTTGTGGCTTTTGTGATCTGTGCCTTTGATACCGTCTTTGTCACGCAGACAAACAGGGCAGACATGATTGTCAGGCGGAGGAGCAGTGACCTTTTTTAGCTTGGCCGTCTGCATCCTTGCCTTTTTACGACAATCTGTACACTCTGGTCTACGCCTCACATCCCCATTGGCGTGATACGCATCAATGTCAAAGAACTCAATAGGCAGAGTTGTTTCACACTTTATGCAGGTGCGTATCTCACCAGAGGCAGTGAAAAGAGGCTCTTCACCGCTGAACAGATCGAACTGGTTCATGCCGCCAGAGACAGGAACTTGTCGTTGCTGATCCACTTGGCTACTTCCTGCTCACGTGACCACATGGATGTGGCGGCAGTATCGTTGCCTGTGTTTCTAAGAGAGAAGCCGTTACGCTCATCTGCATAGCTGGCGTAGTTGGTGAAGGCAGAGTACAACGCCCACATGTTACGGCCACGATTAGAAACCTCTTGGTTGTACAAGCTAAACATCTTCTCAGACTTGCGATCTGATTTGACGATGCTTTCCAAGAGAGCCTTAACATCAACCGTGTGCAGCTTAGTCTCTGCCCATGCCTGATACATGTCAGCCGTATTGTGGAAGTCAGACACCGTGTGTTGCAGTTCGTTAATGAAAGTCTCCAGATCAAAGCCACTGGTGTTTTTACGCCTGATTTTGTCGTAGTCACCAGTGATCATGCCGTTGGTGCAGAAGAAGTCGATGGCACCGTAGTAGACCTGATTGGAGCAACTGCCGTCGATGCCGTGCAGGGCAATCAGACGAGGGGCAATGGTAGTCGTGTGCTTGTCTGTCTCAATCTTGCGCAAGACGTTAGGCATACGCATGTCCATCTTTACCCACGCATTGTTACGCGCCGTGTCGTAGCTGATGTTCATGCTGTTACAAAAAGTCTCACCAAGATTATCAGAGACAGCATTGTGTACACGAGTAAAGAAGTCACCGTGGCTGGCACATTTGAAGGTGCGGCCAACGATGCCGATATACTCACCCGTGTTACCGTTGATGACATACTTAGACTTGTCATACTTGGTTTGCTCAAACTCCACAGGGAAGTTGATGTGGTCAGGCATGAGTTCGTTTGCAGTAAAATCAAGAGGCATGATGTTTCTCCTTTCGTAAAGTTAACTGATAGTTTGTTGTACCACAGGCGTCACAAAAGCGCAACAGCAAATAGTACAAAAAAGACTGCTAGTCCAAATAGTACATCCATATATTACTCCCATCTGTAGAAAATATGTTCGCCAATCTGGACGATTGGCCTCTTAGTCTCTGCCCACTCAGGCAGAACATAGACAGCGTGGTAATGTGTAGCACCTTCCACGAAGTCATCTAGATTGCCAGTGCGTACGCCCTGCGCAATCACAAGGGCTTGCTCCCACGCTGTCTGATCAGGTGTAGCATCAGACTTGCCGTCACAGTACCAGCTAAACTGACAGCGGTGACGCACAGGAAAGTCGGGCTTCCAAGAGTATGTCGGGCCTTGCATGACCACCTCACATACATCATCAGGATACCTGTCATCATACACACGGTTCATCACCACTTGGGCCACCGCAACCTGCCCAATGAAGGGCTGGTCACGGGCCTCGTGATACACGTTGAGTGCAAGGCATACGAGTGCTTCTGCAAACATTAGTCGTCGTCCTCCTCTGCCAGCACCCAATCTGCATATTGCATACGATGGCCGTCCTCGTCCTCTTTGGGTACGAACTTCAAGATGCGGTGCAGGTCACAGTATAGGCTCTCCAACTTGCCCACATCGGACATCCAGATATCCTGACAATCCCAGATAGTCTGCAGGATAGTCTTCAGGTCGTTGTGTGCTTTCAATAAAGCTAGTCTGTCGTCATGCGTAATGTTCATTGTCATTCTCCTTTCATCCAGTAAGGCATCTCTCTGCCGCCCTTGTCCCATCGGGCAAACGCAGCCTTGTCTATCTTGTAGAAGGCACGGTATGCCTCAATAGGCCAAGCCTCGTCCGTCTTGCAGTCATCGTGTCCGCTGAAGCACTGCGGGTGTGAAGTCAACCCTGTGTATGGGCTAAGTGGGTCTTTCTGTGGAAACACAGGCTCACGAGTGGTAGGTATGAGAGGTGCAATGAAACGCAAACTCTTCAACGCTTTCCTGTGCTTACCTGCACCATGTTCTCTGCCATAGCGAAATGTATATTCTTTCAGCATTGCATCGTACAATGCAAAGGCAAAGGCAAAGTTACCTGATGACTTCATTACCCACAGTGTGCAAGGATGTTTTTTATGCACGGGTTTGTACAAGTCATATTTCTCTGCCCATCTAGGCTCAAGTTCCCATACTGCCGTACACATCATTTGTGCTTCCTCCAGTGGCATTTTGACAATGTGCTGGTCACACAAAGACTTGGCAATGTCTTCTGGGTGGTGTTCAATCAGAAACCTGTTCATCCCATAATCCTCCCTGCAATTCCAATGGCGACATGATACAGCATCCAGCCTATGCTGGCCCATATACATGCAAACAGAAACATCTCAATGCCGTCATGCGTGAGGTAGTAGTCCCTCACCCTGTGCCACAGTTTATTCATTCTCACTCTCCAATAAAGGACCAACATCATTCCAAACAGCAACTGTTTTTAATTCACACAGCCTGCGGGATAATATGTCGTTTACTTCTTCCCATGCCTGCTCTTCGGAATCGGCGTACACATCAATCGTTAGCTTACCACCAAACGAAACTAAAGTAACTTCGATAAAAAATCGCTTACTCATGCTCACCTCCATTGCCTCTGCCAAGCCCACCGAAATACTGCGGCTTACGCTTGGCTGTCTCAAACACACCTGCCGTAATGAACACGCCAGCAATCAGCATGGCATGGGCAATCGCACTGATGCCAAAGGCTACGACGCTACCCACCCACATGCTGAAGATGATACACCACATCCATGCCAGCACCTGCATTACCATGTGCCGTGTATTCATGTCGGGTATGTGGGACAGCGGGTTGTACCGCCAGTCCATGATTAGTTCCCATGTATTACGCATTTTCAAGCACCCGGTTCACTTTCTTCATGCCTTCTAGATCAGGAAGATCATTCAGCTTGTCATGTAACACGTGCTTGGCACGATTGATTGTTTGTCTTGCTCGTTCGACATCGAAGGTTAGTTCCATCTGTGCATCACTGAGCATAGACATAACCACCATCATGTAGCCCATGCGGTCATTCCATTCAGTGTACACACCCTCTTCAAGTTCAGCTTCTGTCATACCATACATGTTGATCTGTTGTTCTTGGGTCAGCATATCATTCTCCTATACTGATAACGGTAAGGGGCGACACCGCGCCGCCCCATGAAAAGTTTTGACTGGTAAAAAGTTTACCGTGCCTCGTGGATCACGAAGTCGTTACCATTCTTGGACACGATCCGGTACAGGTTGTAGAAGGGCATACCATAGTAGCGGATGTGCTTGCCGTCATTGACCTGAAGGAACTGACCATTCTCAGATGGGCCAACGTAGTATTTCCCCATATGATTGAAGTCGCGAAGGTTAGTGCGATCAATCGAAGGCTTGGCACCTGATACGGCGTGGACGAGGTTGGTAAGTTTGACTTTGATAAACATGAATTGTTCTCCTTTCATGTGTTGGTTTAGTTATCACGATTGTGAGTATTCATATAATACTCCTGAAAGTTGCGCTTGGCAACCCTTGCAGCCTTACGCGCTTTCTTTTGTTCTTCGCGCTTGGCCTTACCTGTAGTCTTACGCACAGGAATCTTTTGAAAGACAGACACATCGTGCCAGTCATGGTCGAAGTCAATCATCATCTTTTTTGCGTTCGGCATCTTTCTTGTCCTTATCTCTGTTGTATGAACCTTTGCCCTTCTTGGGCGGGACTACCTGTGGACGACGACGATTAGCCGCCGCCACTGGATTATGTATACGAACTATCCTAACCATTGTCAAGTAGTTTGACAGGATTAAAGTTCATATCAACTTCCCATGATGTGCGGCACTCAGCCTCACGCCGTGCTTCGTGAAACGTGTTGTGTGTCGAGAAGTTACGCTTACCGTCATCATTCTCAATCATCAACGTCCAGCATCCAATCTCTTTGGTTATAGCCACATGGCTGTAGCAATTGACACCAAAGTAGGTGCCGCGAGTCTCCGGCATAAGTTGGAACTCTGAAATATACTGTGTCACTATACATTCTCCTCAAGATACTCGTGGCGTTTAAACACAGCGTCGATGTCAGCAATAGTCGTGCAATCTTTCAACGCATACCTAGCATAGCCCTTGTTAGTCCAAGATGCAAGCCAGTCCTTACAGCCTTCATAGTCCATATAGAACTCGTACTGTTCGACATTGTATATCCCATACTCAGCCCAATGGTCAAGGTCATTGGTCACGATACCAATCCACAGTCCCGGCTCATTAGCCATGCGCTTGCGACTTTGGTCATTCACACTGTCAATGTGATTGCGCAGTTCAATTTGTTCTTGCGTGTGCATGGTTTATCTCCACTTCCGATAGATTGTGCTGATAGCCGCCTGCCCCAGAACAAGGGACAGGGTGTACAGTGCCGTCTCAATGGGTGACGTGTAGCCAACCATAATAGGCAGGGTGATAGTGACGCCGATCACGCAGAGGATCAGTGTGGTTACGATAAGAGTTTTCTGAATCATGGTTCATTCCTTCCGAAAAGTTTTGACTGGTAAAAAGTTTTACGCAGCAACATGGTTTACAAAGCCGGACGTGTCTTTCCACGCATCCGGCCCTTTGGGGAGCAAACCCACAACGACACTGCGTGGGTCACTAGGACGATAGTCGTGTGCGTCACCATTGATGACATCATACCCTCTGAATGTTTTGGGCAGTGTCTTGTCTGGTGTGCATAGAACAGCCGCCACATTCCAGCCCTTGCCAATGGCTGTCTCAAAGAACAAACCATTTGCCTCATTGAGTGAGAACGTCAAGCTATAGTTTGGTATGTGATCGACATCCCTGTTGATATCTTTGGTGTAGTCGTAGAACACTACGTCAGGAAAAGCACTAAACATCTCAGGGAATAGTTTTTCCCATAAAGTATCCTGCACCACATTAGGACGCACGGCACACGTGACACCTAGTTTGTCGGCCTTACGCTTGTGCAAACCTATCTCATGCAACAGCCTAGTCTTGAATTGATCACGGTATTCCATCCACAACAACATGCGAGTGATACGAGCAATGTGAACATTGTGTCGCCCATCAATGACCATGTGTTTCTGCCCATGCCCACTGAAAGTAAGACAGGCCAAGCCGCACCCGATAGATGCATTATTGCACCCGTTGTAGCCAGATGCCCACGATGCCGCTTTGGATATACCAGCAGTGAGAACATATTCCTTGTCTGACTTAACAAGCTTGGGATTGCGAGTCAAAAGCTTGGGTAACTTAGACCAATCAAGAACACCATCAGGGCGTAAGGCATTAGCAATCTTGGAACGTGCCGCCTCACGACAGGCAAGAACAAGCGGGTCATTGTCGTAGTGGTCACGCAATGTCTTGTTAGCAGTGCGCATATAGTCACGATAGTTTTTGAGATTGTGGGTGGTCATGTCATTCACTCCGAAATGTTTTTACCAGTAAAAAGTTTTGACTGGCTGGGTTGGATTGATAGCGTCCTTACACACTACCAAAAGATTACTCGCGTGTCAAGCTGTCCCAATCGACTAAATCATTGACGATATCTGACGCAAGCTGTTCACGTTGTTTGTCATTGAAAGCCTCAGTACCGCAGTCCATGAGATTGCCCACACCCATGCGAGTGATAGGATGGACACGCTCTAGCCGCATTGGATTGACATCAGGCATGTCTGTCCAAGCCGCGCGTAGTCGCGTAGGTGCCTGCACCATAGGCGAGTCGTTTTCCCATACAAGCTTCATTCTACTTCCACCTTTCCAAAGTTTGAGATTAACACTGATCTAACACGCGCCATGAAACCTTGCACCCGCAATTCCTGCGCCACGTTGTTGGCGGCACGTTGTGAGTGCGTGGCAGTCTTGCAGACCCAATTCTCAGGGTCAGTCCAATGTGCGTAAGTTATGATTAATAACTCGTTCTTTTTCATTATTTCCACCCCTCAATGAGTGATACACCCGTGACAGAGGCCAATTCGCGTTTGGTTTTCGCAATTTGTTCCTGCACGTCAGCATAGTCGCCCAACGCTTCAAGATGTGCAAGATGATCCAACAGCATTGCAATTTGACGACGCTTTGGGTCTTTGATGTGAACGTAGTTTTTCATGTCTAACACTCCAAAAGTTTTGACCAGTAAAAAGTTTTTGGTCAGGGTCAGAACGATTTCCGACACTTCCCCACTATAGGCTGGCGGCTATATTTTGTCAACCCCACCCACCAACATAATTACGGTCATGCATGTCAAAAGTTTTGACCAGTAAAAAGTTTTTGTTGTCGTGACCTGCACCACCACCCCACCCACTACGGTCATGGCATCTGGCT
>MDTG01063496.1_pt1 | contig 11091 bp, 9 predicted proteins | sample 811421 | NCBI WGS metagenome assembly MDTG01 (sample SAMN05326645, study PRJNA326480) | marine metagenome | isolation source: seawater | place: Pacific Ocean: South East | collected 2011
TTTAATTTAGTTTTACTATTAAGATTATAATTAATTAATTTATTAACAGCAAAACCTCCTATTTCTGCATTTCCTTTACTTCCCAAAATTGAAATTGAACCTTCAATATCTTTTGGTCTCGTAGCAGTTGTTGCCTCAATCAAACCTACTGATTTATTATTTTTAAATTTAATAATAGCCAAAGCCGTATCTTCAACTTCTATTTTTGCAAGAGCATTCATACCAATAGCATAAACACTTTCAATCTCTCCTGAAAACCATTCTAACAAATCGATATGATGTATAGCTTGATTGGCCAAAACTCCTCCATCCATTTTCCATGTACCTCTCCACTTACCTAAGTTATAATATTGATTATTTCTAGACCATCTAACCCTTATGGTGGTTAAAAAAATTTTTCCAAAAATTTTTTTTTCTATATCTTTTTTTATTTTTTGGACTGGAATATTAAATCTATTTTGCTTAACAATAAAAAGTTTTATTTTATTATTTTTACATGCTTGGATCATTTTTTTACAATCAGATACAGTCAAAGCCATAGGCTTTTCAACAATTATATGGGATTTGTATTTTGATAAATTAACAACATGTTTACAGTGGTTCCCACTCTCTGTGAGCACACAGACAACATCTATTTTTTCTGACAACATCATTAGATCCATATCAGTGTACGAATTTACTTTATATTTACTGGAAAGCTTTTTTGATTTTATTGGATCGATATCACATACAGCAACTAATTTAGCCTTATTAATTTTTTCCCCTCCAAGTAACTCCGCATGTTTTTGGGCAATTCGTCCACATCCAACTAAAGCAAAATTATACATAAGAAAAAAAAAGTATATTAAACACTTACTGATTTCAAATTAATTAAATTAATTATAAAATTATTAGGTTAGATGTGCGGATTTTTAATTTCATACTCAAAACTAAATAATATCAAAAATTTTGAAAATGCATTTTCTACTCTTGAGACAAGAGGTCCTGACTCAAGTAAGATTAATATCGATGATGATTATATTTGTGGATTTAAAAGACTTTCAATAATTGATGAAAATGAAAGAAGTATGCAGCCTTTTACTGACGGAAAATACATAATTGTCTTTAATGGAGAAATATATAATTACAAAGAATTAAAACAACTTCTTATCTCTTCTGGCATAAATAATTTTAAGACCGAATCAGACACAGAAATACTATTAAAAGGATTTATGAGATTTGGTATTGATTATCTAAAAAAAATTATAGGTATGTATTCTTTTGTATTAATTAATAAAGAAAATAATGAATTACTATTCTTAAGGGATGAGTTTGGAATAAAGCCATTATATTTTTTAAAAAATAATGAAAAATTAATTATCTCATCAAATATCAAAGCAATAACTAGATTAAATACCAATCAAAAAAGTATTAATAAATTCAACCTTATAAATTTTAATTTTTATGGATTTACATATGGTGAGGAAACAATTTATAAAGAAATTTATGAGGCTAGGCCTGGTGTTCTATATAATTTTAACATTAAAAAAAATATTATCGAAAAAAAAGAAATCTTTAGTTTAAAAAACTTTTTTTATAATAAAAGTACCAATGAATTCTCAATAGATGATATAAAAAAAACTATAAAGTTTCACCTTGTATCAGATGTTAATACTTGTGTGCTTAGATCTCATGGGCTTGACTCAAATATAATTTCAAAATTTAAAAATGAAATTGAAAATGATGATAGTTACATAAGATACAATAATAAAAAATTAAATTTTGATTTAAATTTAGAAAGTGACCAAACTATTATAAAAATAAGCGACTATGAAGAAATTTTTGATGAATATTTAAGGGTTCAAGAATATCCAACTTTGGATGGATTTAATATATATCTTATTACAAAGTATATTAAAAAGTTTCGATATAAAGTATGCCTATCTGGGTTAGGATTAGATGAAATTCTAAATGGATATAATTTGATTAATAGAATAAAAATTCTAAAAAAATTGAATCCATTTAAACAATTATTTAAACTTGCTAAATTTAATAATTTAAAAATAGATAAAATTGAAAGAGAAACAAAAAACAATTCTTTTTTGGATAGTTATTTAAATATAAGAAGAGTCAGCACTATTAAAGATGTTTTGAGTAAATTTACAATTCAAGAAATCAAAGAATTTGAAGATGAATTGAGGGATAAAATATATACAAACCTAAAAATAAATGAGGAAGAAATCAAAAGTGACATAAATTGCTTGAGATTAATTGAATTTGAATTTTATCTAAAAAATCAGTTACTAAAAGATGGTGATTTTTTTTCTATGCAAAATTCAATCGAACTAAGAGTGCCTTTTATTGAAAAAAACTTTATAAAAAGTGTTATAGAAGACAGTAAATCATTAGATCAAAAAAGAATTTTTTTTAAGAATTTTATTGATGGAGAACTATTAAATAAAATTGAAAAACAAAAAAAAGGATTTTTTGCACATAATTACAAATATATTAATAAGTTCAAAAGCAATCAGGACATAATAAAAATTATTAATGATAAATTATGAAAAAATTATTAATAATTATTCCCTCATTTTATCCTAATGTTGAAAATGGTGGTCCGATCCTTCATTTGCACGAACTATTTAAATTTTTAAGTAATAACAGAAAAATATTAATAACTGTGCTTACTACTAATTTAAATTTCATTAAACAAAATTCTGAAGTAGGTGAAAAAAAAATTAATAACAAATATAATATTATTTATTCTAAAATTTCTTTTGGAAAAATTTCTTTTTCTCTCATTTTTAATATATTAAAAAAAAATAAAAATTATGACTATATATACATAAATGGTTTTTTTGATATTTATACAATTGTTTCATTAATGTTTATTAAAAAAAAAATCTATCTAAGTCCCAGAGGTCAAGTTATGGAGGATAATATAATTCGAAAAAATTTTATAATTAAAAAAATATTTATAAAATTAGTAAGTAGACTTGATTATAAAATAAATTATATTTTTAATTCTAAAATAGAAGAAAATAAATCAAAAACTTTTTTAAAAAATATTTCTTCATCAAAAATTTTACAGAACTCAGCAAGTATAAAAAAATTTAATGCTCGAGATAACATCTTTGCTAAAAAAATTAAAAAAAAGAAAAAAATAATTTTAACAATTTCAAGATTATCAAGGAGAAAAAATATAGATCTAATTTTACAAGCAGCCAAATTTCTTGAGAGAAAAAAAGAATTTGTATTTCATATCTATGGGCCAGATTTTGGGGAAAAAGAAAAATTAAAGAAAATTATTCATGAAAATAATTCTAAAAATATAAAAATTTATAATGCTATAAATTTTACAAGCATTAGTAACATTATTAAGAACTCATATATATTTTGCCTCCCGTCAGAAAATGAAAATTTTGGTAATGTATTTTTAGAGGCTATTTATAGATTTGTTCCAATAATTGCTCTTAATGACTCATATTGGACCTATTTTATAAAGAAATATTCAATTGGTGAAACAGTTAAAAAATCAGCAAATTCAATTGTAAGGAAAATTTTCAAAATTGATAAAAATTATACTAAATATTTAAAAGATAATTTCATAATTGTTCAAGATAAGCATAATTTGGAAAACACTTCAAAAGATTTATTAAAAATATTAAACAATTAATGATTTTAGGAGTAATAACATACGACCATAACCATCTAAAAACAGAACAGATACTAAATCATTTAATACTAAATAAAGATATAAAAGAAATAAAGCTATATGCGTTAAAATATACATATAGAATTCGAAGAGAGGAAATATTTAGACATCGTCCTGATCAAAACTTAGGCAAACACCCAAAAGAATTTGAAATAAACAGCAAAGTTACATTTAATCATTGGGATGGAAAAAAGCATATCCATCATGAATGTGATTATTTTATTATTGGTGGAGCTTATTTGATTGACGTGAGGCAGTTTAAAGAAAAAATATTTAATGTACATCCGGGAATAATTCCAATAAGTAGAGGTCTTGACTCATTTAAATGGGCAATTTACTTTGGAAAACCTTTAGGTGTTACACTACATGTGCCATCAGATGAAATAGATCTGGGAACTTTGAAAAAGATATCTTACACACCTGTACTCATAGAAGATACATTAAAATCACTTAGTATTAGACATTACAAAAATGAAATAGATACACTTATAAACTTCAAAAAATATATTAATTCAAATTTGTCTTATAATAACAAAATAGAAAAGGCAAATAAGAGAATGAATTCTGAATTAGAGGCAGAAATGATAAAAAACTTTCCTGAATGGAAAAAAAATCAAATTAATAACATATCTCAAGATTATCAATAATAGAAAAAAGATAATATTTTTTTTTAGATTTATGGATTACATTTCTAGAGGAGTTATAAACATAAGGTGACTCATAAATGAGATCTTTTGTTATACAATTTAAAAATTTATGTTTATTAAGATCAAAATCAGAAATTAATAGGTGATTAACTTCATTATAATTAAGATATTTTTCAAAAGATTTATATGAAAAATTATCATTCATGGTCAATATAGTTGATGTAAGCTCCCAAGACACAAATGTTTCATTTGAAAATAAATTTGATTTACTTACTAAAATGTAAGAAATATCTAAATTGTTATCTTTGATAAATTTATCAATAATAGTTATTCCACTAAAGTCATAAGCATATTTTTTTAAAGTATTATATCTTCCATTTTCACTAAATATTGAAGAACCAAAAAAAATAAGTGAATACATACATAACGCAATAACTAAGAAAGATTGAAAGTAAGAGGCACAAATAAAAAATTTATAAAATAAAGAATTTTTATAAAAAAGAATATTTATATAAGGAAGAGTCATGAAAATAGTAATATAAACTATTGGAAATAAAAACCTTGATGATGTTTGATTAAATAAAAAGAAAAATAAAAAAAATAAAAATAATATTAGGACTTCATAAGATTTCTTAAAATAAAGTATAAGTAAAATTGGTATGAATACATATATACCTAAAAAACTAGTAATACTTTCTTTTAAATTCAAAGGAAAAAAAAGATACAATATGTTTTGAATATTGGGCCTCATAAATTGAGACATGTGAACCACCCAAAAATTAAAAATATCAAAATAGAAACTTTCATTAATATAAAATGGGAAAAATTTATAATCTAATATTAAAGATCGAAAAAAATATAATAAGAATAAAATTAATAAACCTGCAAAAAAATTAACTTTAAAGGATTTGAAAAAAAAAACAGAATTACGATTTTTAAGTATCATGAAAAAAAATAAAATAACAGGAAAGTAAAAGAAGGTGAATTTAGATAATACAGCATAATAAAAAACAATATAATTCTTGAAATTTAATTTTTGATTAATATGAACTTGATGAATAAAAGTAACTACTATTATAACCAATGGTGCAAAAAAAAATTTTTGAGATATAATCAAAAAATATAAAACTGGGAAACAGAAATATATAATTTTAGAAAACTTATAGTCAAAATATTTATGATATTCATAAATGAAAAAATAAAACAAGACGAAATAAGTAAAGTTTAAGAAAGAAATAAAATTTTCACTCTTAAAAAGAAGTCCATAAAGATTATTTAGTTCACTTAAAGTTATAAGGTTAGCATGAAACCAAGAATTATTGATAAAATTAAAATCATTTTTAATTAGATTAAATGGGAATGCTAAATGATATAAGAAAGAGTCTGAGTCAAGTGCGGTAATAAATGAAGAAAAGCAAAATAGAAAAATTATTATTAGAATAATTTTTTCTTCAAGAAGAAATTTTTTTATATTTTTTTTTAGTAAAAAAAAATTTGAAAAAAACAATTGTTTTTTTTTTAAAAATAGGAATAAAGAATAAATTAAAAAAAGCCAAGGTATAAATGATATAAGCTTAACTTGATTTAAAAATAAAAACATTACCATCAAAAAATTGATGGCAATTAAATTTACTGTTAAATTAACAATTACTATATACGAAACAAAATTTGAGTTATTAAACTTTCTTAAAAGAATTGGACTCAAGATCACTAATATTAAAAAAATATTTATAAAAATATTTTGAATAGGGTGATTTAAATAATTTAGGTAATCCAAATTATTACTTTACTATTTGTTATCGATAGATAAATACCTATCAACTAAAATTAATAAAAATAAAGATAAGTATGCATGACCAAATATAAGTGAAAAATTCCCTTGAAAGTTAAATGAATAGTACGTTAAAGGTATTAATGTAATTATATTTATGTTGAAAATTCTGCATACTAAATAAAAAGGAATTAAAAATACAATAATTAAAAAATTAATTAAAAAAATACCTAAAATACCAAAATTTAAATACGACTCTGTATAAATATTTACTGGGTAGGAATGTGTCATAGAATCTGACATAAAACCATATTTATTAGGAATGGAAAAACCTAAATTTTCGATTGGTTTATCAGGATATATGAATCTAGGTATATATTTATAGATAATATTTTTATATGTAGAACCATATAAATATTCAAAATTATTTTTTTTATGAATTATATGATAATCATTAGTTAATTTGACAAAATCATATCTATTCAAAAAATTATAAAAATACAAATTATAATTTAATTGATAACTAGAATTATTTAAATTTTTGCCTAGATTATCTATTTTATTTATTTGATTGATTGGGCACATTAATTTACCACCTAAATTGTATAAAGAATTATCTCTTAAAAACTCCCTACACAAAAATAAAAATATAAAAGAAGTAAATAAAATTAAAGATAACTTGATTAAATAAAAATAATTGAATTTTTTTGCAACTAAAAAGAATATAAAAATAAAAATATAAACTAAAGCTAGATTATAAACCGATCCTAAAACAGACTGTATAAAACAGCAAAATAAACATAAAAAAATAAATATTTTATTATAAATATTTTTTGAGAAATTATATAAACCATAAATGAAAAAATAATAAAAAATAATATCAAATAAATTTAAAATATTATAAAAACGAAAATTACAAGTTTCTATTAAAATACTAGATAATTTAAATAAGACACATAGTGTATAAATAAATATAACTTTATTATGTTTAATTATTCTAAATTTTTTTAATTTTAAGCTTAATTTATTCAATAAATAAGTATTAAAATATATGAATAATAATACTGAAAGAATAAATAGAAAAAAAAAGAAAAGATAAGAATATAAATTGTCAGAATTATAAAAAATAATTAATGGGCCTGGATTAATATGATTATAATAAAATAATTTATTATTATGAAATTGAAAGTTAAGAATAGAAAAAAAAATAGAAACAATAACTGGCAAAATAAAAAAAATACTAAATTTTAGATTAAGATTATTTTTCATTTATTTAAATATTTCTTAAAATTAAAAATAAAAAGTAAAGTAAGAATAATTGTCAATATAGATTCAGGAAATAAAAGATTAATATAAATAAAATAATGTGAAATATTAGTTAAATTAATTGATAAAAGATGGAGTAAAAAAAATATATTAAACATTATATATAGAATAGAAAGGATAATTACTTTATTTAGAGACTCAAAAATTGATATAAAAAAATTATTTAATATTCTGATAAATACAAATAAGAAAAAAATCAACAAAATATCTAATTTAAAATTAACATTATTTGCGGTCCATATTTCAAATAAAAAATTTCCAAAAATTAAAGAAAAAATAAAGAAAATAAGCATAGTAATTAAAATAGTTAACAAAAGTTTTATTAAAATAGATCGAAAATTTTTAACATCATAAAAAAAACAGAATTTAATGAAGGTGAATATGAATAGAATAAAGAATTTGCAATTTGCATTAAAAATAAAGCATAAGACTTATATACAAAGAAATCAATTAATTGGTTGTCAATATTATATTTTTGAAGAATATAAATTGGAATAAAATTTAAAAAATTATGAGATAATAAAATTAGTAAAAAAGATAAAGAACCTAGTATTGTAGTTAGTTTTTCTTTATTAAAATTAATTTTACTAAATTTAAAATTACCAATAATTTTTTTTAAATAAAACTTTAAATTTAAAAATAGAATAGGATAAGGTAATACAAAAATAAAAACTGTTAAATAAATATTCTTATAAAAAATTGAAAATGACAAGAATAAAAGAATTTGTATTATTAAATATATACAATTAATAATAATTGCTTTATGCATTAAGTTAATAGATCTTAAAATTGCAAAATAAAAACTTGACAATAATTGGAAAGATGAACCAATTGATAATATTAAAATTAAAGAAAGAAAAATTTTCTCATTTTCTGCATGTATATTGAATAGAATGTAAATATCAAAAAATAAAAATGAGAATATTATTACAGTTAACAAGAAAATAACTGAAAAATTAATTATCTTTTTTACAAAACTTATTATTTCAATAAAATTATGTAAATTGTTTTTATCTAATTTGTTTTTAAGTAAATGATTACTCAAATATGTTGATAGTCCAAAATCAGCAACCGAATAAAAGGAAATTAAAGATATACATAGGATCCAAATTGAATATTCATTACTTTGAAAGAAATTTGTAAATACAAATATTTGAATAAATTTAAATATTGCATTTAATATATTTTGAACAATTGTAGCATTAAAAATTCTAGTAATGTTTTGATTAAAAAAAAAAATATTATACATTGAGTACAATTTTTTGAACTTATCATTAAAAAAATGTATCATAATAAAAATCTTAGAATATCAGCTTCGATATTGCATAGGTATGAAATATTTGACATATGTGCAGCTTTAGACAAATTTGATGTTCTGGAACGTTTATATTGTACTTATCCAAAGTTTGAAGTTAAAAAATACGGCATTTCAGAGAAAAAAATTAATAATAAATTGATATATTTAGAAATCTTAACCCGAATTAATGATATTTTCTGGTATAGAAATTTTTATTTTTCAAAATTTGACTTTTATTTGATTGATAAATTTGATCAGAAAGTTTCTGAATTAATTAATTGCAATTGTAATGTATTTTACGGAAGTGGCGCAATGTGTTTAAATACTTTTAATAAATTGAATTCAAAAGTACTAAAAGTATACCATTCAGCTTCCATGCATATTACAACAAAAAAAAAAACTAATGATTGAATCTGGTTACAATGAAAATGAAATAATAAATGATAGAGCTGAAAAAAAAATTTTAAAAGAAATTCAATTGAGTGATTACATTGTATGTACTTCACGCCATACTTATAATAGTTTTTTAGAAAATAAAGTTTCAGAAAATAAATTAATATTAAACCCCTCTGCAATAGATACAGAGCGATTTTATTATGATGATAGGTACGAATATAAGGATGATAAGTTCAGATTTCTTTTTGTTGGCAATCTATCAATTAGAAAAGGTGGATTAAAGCTACTTCAAGCATACAAAAAAATTAGAAATAAAAATACATCTTTAACAATAGTTGGAAAAATAGATTACAGGCTAAAGTCCGAATTTAAAAAATATTCAATTTTTGAAGATATAAATTTTCTTGGTAAAATTCAGAATTCTCATTTATTTAAAATTTATTCATCTCATCATCTCCTTTGCCTTTTTTCCTCTGAAGAAGGTTTTGCTAAAGTGATTGGTGAAGGATTGTCTTGTGGTATTCCAGTTCTATGTAGTAAAAATTCAGGAGGGGATCATTTTATTAAAAATAATAATCATGGAATGGTTTTAGAAAATTTAAATCTAAAAACAATTGAAGATGTAATGTTTTATTATTCACAAAGAAGGGATGAAATTATACTAAACAAAAAAAAAAATCATGAATACGCTATTAATAATTTCAAATGGCAAAAATCTGTAGATAATCTATGTAAGAGTTTATTAAAAAGAATTTAACATTCATTCATTTTATTGATAACTTTTTATTTCATTTTTTTCATTAATACGGGCATAAAGGATGACTGATAATTTTATCTTTTAAATCAATATTATATAGGGGAAAAATATAAACTAATACAGAATTGTATTAGAGAATTAAATTAAAACATAATAATTGACCTTATTAAATATTCTGTAGAAAGAAAAATATAATTATTAGTAATAGGATAATGTTGTCAAATTACGCTATTAATAAATTCTAATGTAGAAAATTTAAAGGAAAATTTTAGAAAAATTTAATCAAGTTAAATAAAAAAATTGTTAATTTTTTTAATGACATACATAATTTCTTTTTCTTTAGTGTAAGGACAAATTGGTAAACTAACTATTTTATCTTTAAAATCATTCATTACTGGGAAATCATATTTATCAAAGTTATCTCTAACTGCCGGTTGCAAGTGTAGAGGAACGGGATAGTGAATACCTGTTTCAATACCATTCATTTTTAGAAATTTAATTAGTTGTTTTCTTTTATTTTTTGGCACTGATATTACAAATAAATGAAATGTAGAGTGGTATTTTTCAAGAAAAAAATTAAATGTCTTAACACTTTTAAGATTAGATAACTCTGCATTATAAATTTTTGCTAATTTTACTCTTTTCATATTCCATTCAAAAATTCTATCAAGCTTAATATTTATAATGGAGGAATTTATTGAGCTAATTCTATGGTTATAACCAATAAATTTATGGATATATTTGTCGGACCTCCCATGATCTCTAAGTTTAAATATTTTATCATAAATTTTTTTATTATTAGTAACTATACAACCAGCATCCCCAAATGCTCCAATATTTTTTCCTGGATAAAAACTAAAGGCAGCAACATCTGAATAATTACCAACAAATTTGCCATCAATTTTTGAAAAATGTGATTGAGCGCAGTCTTCTATTACTTTTAGATTATATTTTTTTGCTATTTTATTTATTTCTATCATATTACAAGGCATGCCATAAATATGAACTGGAACAATTGCTTTAGTTTTCTTTGTAATTAAACTCTCTAATTTATTATAATCCATCGTTAGATTTAATTCATTAACATCAATTAATATTGGCTCGGCACCTACGTGCTTTATAGACTCATAAGTAGCAAAAAAAGTATTAGTTGTAGTAATTACATGGTCGCCATAACCTATTCCTAAAGACTGTAATGCTAAA
>MDTG01101728.1_pt1 | contig 11091 bp, 13 predicted proteins | sample 811421 | NCBI WGS metagenome assembly MDTG01 (sample SAMN05326645, study PRJNA326480) | marine metagenome | isolation source: seawater | place: Pacific Ocean: South East | collected 2011
AATATTATTATCCTATAGACTATTATATTATATATTACTATTGTCGCACATATAAAAATTAGTTGAGAATGATTATCACAGGTAAATACCCAAATTTAAGGCTTAGAAGAAATAGAAAGTCAGATTGGGCAAGAAGATTGGTTAGCGAGACGAACTTGTCATTTAACGATTTGATACTTCCAATATTTCTAATTGATGGAAAAAATAAAATTCAATCAATCAAATCTATGCCGGGTGTTTACAGATATAGTATAGATAAAATTAGTAGGGTAATTGATAAAGCAATCATTCTTGGAATACCTATGATTGCACTTTTTCCTTATACAAATTCAAAAGTCAAAAATTATTATGGTTCTGAAGCCTTGAATGAAAATAATCTTGTTTGTAAAGCTATAAGATTAATAAAAAAAAAATATAAAAATCAAATAGGTATAATGTGTGATGTAGCATTAGATCCTTATACATCTCATGGACATGATGGATTGTTTAAATCTGGATATGTTTTAAATGATGAAACTGTTGAAATTTTAGTTAAGCAATCTCTATTGCAAGCGGAAATGGGTTGCGATGTTATTGCCCCTTCAGACATGATGGATGGAAGAGTAGGAAAAATTAGAAAAGCTTTAGATAAAAATGGTTATGAATTAGTACAAATTTTATCATATGCAGTTAAATATGCTTCAAGTTTTTATGGTCCATTTAGAGATGCTGTAGGATCAAGAGGTTTTTTAAAAGGAGATAAAAAAAACTATCAGATGGATTATAAAAATGAAACTGAAGCTTTAAGAGAAGTCGCTCTTGATATCAAAGAAGGTTCGGACATGATAATGGTTAAACCAGCGCTACCGTATTTAGATATAATTAAAAATATTAAAAATAATTTTAAAATTCCTGTAATAGGGTATCAGGTTTCTGGCGAATATAGTTTAATAAGTAATGGTATTAAAAAAGGTATAATTAATCAAGACGCTATAATAGAAAGTTTGATATCAATTAAAAGAGCTGGAGCTTCAGCTATTGTCACTTATTATGCAGATAAAATTTCTAAATTTTTAAAATAATTATTTATTTTAGGATATTCACAAAATCAATTCTAGATGACGGAAAACTAATATTGTTTGGTCTAAGAATACTTTTGTTTAAAAAATCACCAACAAGTTTCAATCCATTTAAAAGTTGAAAGTTGTTTAATTCATTTTTATCAAAATCAATTAAAAAATTTGGAATAATTTTTTTCTCAGTATTAGATTTAACAAAATATGTAATTTCATCGTTTATTTTTTCAGCATTAACTAAATTTTTTAATTCCAAATCATAACCAATTAATTTAAATAATTCTAATTCCCAGAAAATATATTCATTAATCCAATTATCCTGAGATAAATTATAATAAAAATTATCAATTAACTTAAATATTTTTGGATTTTCTTGAAAATCAACAGTTAACAATCTAATTAAACTCATAGCTGAGTTTAAACACATTAATTTTTTTTTGTTATCAAAATATAGTGGTGAGTATGCTTTGATAATTTCAATTTTAAAATAACCAATTTTGCTTTCATTTTTGTATGTATGATTTAAGAATAACTTATTTCCAATTTGCAGATAATTTTTAATTTTTTTCGATGAAGCTCCAAAAATTATACCAGAACATTTTCCATGATTTTGAGTATATATTTCTGCAATTATAGAATTTTCATTATATTTATTTTTTTTTAATAAATATCCTGAGTCATCCCAATTCATTTATTTCCTATTTTATTTAATAATAATGTAGCAGCTTTTTGTTGCGCTTCTTTTTTAGAAGATCCTTGAGCGCTAACAAAGTCAGAATTTTTTAATCGAACTGCTATCTTAAAAACTGGTTTATGTTTTGGACCAGAATTATCTATCAACTTATAAGTTGGCAATATTTTAAATTTTTTCAACGAATATTCTTGAAGTTTTGTTTTAGAGTCTATAAATGTAACTAAACTATTTTTTATATGCGTGCTCCAAAATTCTAAAATAAATATCTCAACAATTTTTAAGCCTTGATCTAAATATATTGCACCTATCAATGCTTCGCAGCTATCTGAAAGAATTTTATTTTCGATTTTTTTTTTTGAATTACTTATTAAAATAAATTCATCTAAATTTAAAAATTGTGCTACTTCCAAACATTTTTTTCTATTAACTAATGATGCTAATTTTTTATCTAAAATACCTTCTTGTTCATCTGGATAAACTTCTAATAGTTTTTTTGAAATAATTAAACCTAAAACTCTATCACCTAAAAATTCAAGTTTTTCATAACTATTAATTGGATCATAACTTTTATGTGTCATACTCTTTAAAAGAAGACTTGAGTCTTTAAATTTTATCTTGAGTTTTTTTTCTAATTTTTCTAGATTATTTTTCATTAATTTATTTTCTTAAAAAAACGATTAATTCTTAAACTCTCTGGCCATTTCCAAAATTTTAATAGACTGCCAACTTTGTAATCTGACGAAAAAAAAATAAATTGTGCCTTACCAACTAGATTATTTTCGTGCACATAACCTACGCTGCTTAAAAATCTACTGTCTTTAGAACAGTCTCTATTATCTCCTAAAAAAAAATAGTAATTTTCTGGTACTAAAAACTTATCTGAATTTTGAAAGCTAAAATCTTTTCTATACACTGCAGTATATGAAATGTTATTAGGAAGCTTTTCAATATAGGTACTAGTATTCAAAATTTCATTACCACAATATATTTTATCTAAAGTTTTAATTTTTGTTTTAAAAATTTGATTATTATTAATATATAGTTCTCCATCAACAAATTGAATTATGTCACCTGGAATTCCAATTAATCTTTTAATATAGTCAGTTCTATTATCTGCTGGTGTTTTAAATACAACCACATCACCTCTTTTAGGTTTTTTTGATAAAATTCTTCCATTGAATAAAGGTGGGCTGAATGGAAAAGAATGTTTACTATAGCCGTAAGAATACTTAGTTACAAATAATCTATCGCCAATCAATAAATTAGGTTCCATTGAAGATGAAGGTATATAAAAAGGTTGAATAATTATAGATCTAATCAATACAGCAATTATTAAAGCATAAAAGATTGTTTTAATATTTTCTGTAAGAAATTTTTTTGTAATCATTAAAATCTATTAATTATAACAAAAGCAATAGAATGATTTTTTTCATCTGCAAGAGATAAGAAAATCTTAAATCTATTATGCCTAAATTTTTTTTTAATTATTTTCTTAATTTTATCATTAATATATATTGAAGGTTTACCAAAATTATCCTTTTTAACAGATATATCTTTGAAATTTAAACCATTTCTAAAGCCTGTTCCTATAGATTTTGCAAATGCCTCTTTTGCCGCAAATCTTTTGGCAAAAAAGTTAGTTTTGTTTTTTACTTTCTTTGAATCTTTAATCTCAGAATTTGAATATATACGTTTAATGAAACTTAAATTTTTAGTTAATTTTTTAATTCTTTTGTTTTCTACTATATCAATTCCATTTCCAATAATTTTCATTTTATTTAATGATGTTTTTAAATTTTTTAATTATATTTTTTAGTCCAAAAAATATAGACTCACCAATTATAAAATGACCTATATTATATTCTTCTATTTCTTTAATTTTTGATAAAATTTTTGCTGTTTTATAATCAATGCCGTGTCCAGCATGAACTTCCATTTTTAAAGATTTTGCATATTTAGAGCATTTTAAAATTCTCTGGAATTCTTTTTTGTAATTTTTTTTCGTTTTTATTTGTCTAGAGATTCTTCCTGTATGTATTTCTACACATTGACTGTTAATTTTTTTAGAAAGTTTAATATCATTCAAATTTGGATTTATAAATAGACTTGTTCTAATATTATTATTATTTAATTTAGAAACAATTTTTTTGATTTTATTAAAATTTTTTTTTAAATTTAATCCACCTTCAGTAGTAATTTCATTTCTGTTTTCTGGTACTATGCATATAAATTTTGGTTTATTTTTTAAAGCAATTTTAAGCATTTCATCATTTGCAGCAATTTCTAAATTCAAAGGAATAAATTTATTAGAGGCAATAATTTTTAAATCATTATCACGAATATGCCTTCTATCTTCTCTTAAATGAATTGTAATAGAGTCAGCTCCACATTTCATTACATGCTTTGCAGATTTATAAATATCTGGATGATTTTCACCACGTGCATTTCGAATTGTTGCTATATGATCTATATTTACACCAACTCTCATTATTTTAAGTATCTGCTACCTGGTTTAGTTGTAGAAATTTTCTTTAAGTACATTGGTAAATTATTTTTTTTAAAAACTGGAACATCAATTTTTATTTGTGCAATAATATTTTTTTTTTTAATTTTTAATTTATCTTTATTTGATCTATCTATAATGCATGCAAATCCAATTACTTTAGCTTTTGCTTTTTTAATAAGTTTTGAGCATTCCAAACTTGATTTTCCTGTGGTAATGACGTCTTCAACAATTAAAACCTTAGTATTTTTTTTGATTGAAAAACCTCTTCTTAACTTAAATTTTCCATTTACCCTTTCACAAAAAATAGTTTCTTTTTTAAGTAATCTACCAATTTCATAACCTATAATTATACCTCCAATAGCTGGTGATAAAATTAAATCGATTTTTTTAAATTTTTTTTTTATTTTTTTTGCTAGGGATGAGCTGATTAAATTAGCTAATTTGGGTAAACTAAGTAACTTAGCACATTGTACGTATTTAGGCGAATGTAAACCTGATGATAAAATAAAGTGACCTTCTAAAAGTGCATTAGTTCTTTTTAAAATATCTAAAGATTTTTTGTGTGAAAGCATTTTTTTTATTTTCGTGTCTTATGATTTTAAATTTAATCTGTTTTTGTTTTAACTCACTGATAAAATTTGTAAAGTTTTTCAGTTCAGAAATTGTAAGATTAAATCTAAAATTTATATATTCTTTAGTTTTTTCCTGCATTTCTACACTTGAAATGTTTAATTTATGCAAACCTATTAAAGTCGAAACTTCTCCAAGTTTACCGGGTATATCAGGAAGCGATATCCAAAGAATAGTGCTATATTTTTTTATTCTTTCTTCTTTTTGATTTTCGTGTGTTTGCCAGAATTTTCTTATTGCAGCTCTTGCTTTACCTGTTTTACATGATTGTAACCAATGTTGAGATGGTGATTTATTTTTTGATGTTATAATTTTAATCATATCACCATTTCTTAATATACTTTGAAGTTCGCTTTCTTTACCGTTGATTTCACACGAAATAGCCGTATCACCAATTTTTGTATGCACAGCATATGCAAAATCAATTGGTGTAGCATCCTTTGGAAGTTTAATAATAGAGCCCTTTGGTGTAAAACAAAAAACATTTTCTTGGAACATTTGCAGTTTAGTATACTCATAAGAATGTTCGGGGTTTTCATTCCTGTCAATTATTTCAACCAAATCTTTTAGCCAATCATATTCCCTCCATGTTAAAGAATTGAATTTTTCAGAAGATTTATATTTCCAATGTGAGGCTATACCTCTCTCTGCAAATTCATGCATTGGCATTGTTCTTATTTGTATTTCTATAGGTCGTTTATTTGGACCAATAATTGCTGTATGTAGTGATTGATATTTATTAATTTTAGGTGAGGAAATATAGTCCTTAAATTTTCCTGGTATACAGTTCCATTTACTATGAATAATTCCCAATGCTTTATAACATTCTTCTACATTTTTGAGAATTATTCTAAAACCTATAATGTCAGAAATTTGCTCCAATGAAATTCTTTTTTTTTGAAGTTTTCTCCAAATAGAAAAAGGAGTTTTTTCTCTGCCAATTATTTCAGCTAAAATATTTTTTTCACTTAATAGATCGCTAAATTGATTTGAAATTGAATTAAAACTATTTTCTTTATCTTCTTTAATTTCGTCTAATCTTTTTTTTATTAATTGTCTAGCTTCACTATTAAGGACTTGAAAAGAAAGATCTTCAAGTTCATCTCTGATTCTATTCATTCCCATTCTGTCAGCTAATGGCGCGTAAATTTCCATTGTTTCTTTTGCTATTCGATTTTTTCTTTCTTGTTCTTGAATTGAATTTATAGTGCGCATATTGTGTAAGCGATCTGCGATTTTTACTAATAAAACCCTTATATCTTTTGATGTAGCTAAAATTAATTTTCTAAAGTTTTCAGCCTTTGAGTTTGTAATAGCTTGATTTTCAAATGCAGAAATTTTAGTAACACCATCAACTAAATCAGCAACTTCTTGTCCGAATTCATCTTTAATATTATCGTATGTTGCATGAGTATCTTCGATTGTGTCATGCAGTAATCCAGTAGCAATAGTAGCACTATCTAATTTTAATTCGGTCAAAATATTAGCAACAGCAATAGGATGAATAGCATAAGGGTCTCCTGAATCTCTTTTTTGATTTTCATGAGCTTTAAGTGCAAAATTATAGGCTTTATTTAAAGTATTTGGTTTTAAAAACTTATTATAGGATTTAACCTTTTTTATTAATTCATTAGAATTGAGCATATTTTACTATATCATTATTTCAAATTTGTTTAATAGTTCTTAGGTCACTAATGTTCAGTTTATTGATAAGATTAGTAACGTTCTGTTTAGACTTTGGATGAATCCACGATTTTGATATTTCATACAATGGTAATAAAACAAAGTTTCTTTGAGATATTGCTGGATGAGGTAAAGTTAAATTGAACCTTTTAGAAGGTTTAATGATTTTTTGTTGAAAATCTAAAATATCAATATCACAAGTTCTTGGTTGATTTTTTTTAAATCTTTTTCTTCCAAGTTCTTTTTCAATCGAATTACATAATTCTAAAAGTTTATTTGGTAATAGAACAGTTTGAATTTTTAAAACGACGTTAATAAACTTAGGATTGTTTTTATTTGGCCATGAAAAACTTTCATAGTTACTTGAACATTTTAATATATTAATACCATTGGATTGTAGTTTAAATTTTGCTTTTTGAATATTATCTATTTTATCACCAAGATTTGAGCCAATACCTAAATAAACAATTTTAGCTTGTTTTTCTGAGATATCTTGCTTTGTCACGGTTCCAATCTCTAGTTTTTTTGGTTTCTCTTTTGTCATAATGCTTTTTTCCTTTTGCCACAGCAATTTCTATTTTTGCTTTACCTTTTTTAAAATACATTTTAGTTGGTATAATAGTAAATCCTTCTCTTTGCATTTTTCCAATTAGTTTGTTTATTTCCTTTTTATTTAGTAAAAGCTTTCTTTCTTCAATAGGATTATGATTTGAAAAGCTAGCCTGTTTATAGCCTGCTATATGAGAATTAATTAAAAATATTTCACCATATTTTTCTACTGCATATGAATCTGCTATATTTACTTTACCTTCTCTTACAGATTTTATTTCAGAACCTTTTAAAACAATACCAGCTTCAAGTTTATCGTGAAAAAAATAATTAAAACTAGCTTTTCTATTTAAACAAATAATTTTTAAACCAGCATTAGTTTTTTTTTTCATTAACTAATAAGTTTAGCTGATGATAAAGCTTGTTTAATTTTTTCTTGTGTTTCTTTTTTAATTTTAACTAACGGAAGTCTAATTTCATCATTACATAATCCTAAAAGTTTTGCAGCATATTTAACGGGTGCAGGATTGCTTTCAATAAATAAAGATTTATGCAATGGTTGTAGTATTTGATCTATTCTTTCAGCTTCTTTAATTTCATTATCAGATTTAGATTTAGAATATCTCTGCATATCAGAACATAATTTAGGCGCAATGTTAGCAGTCACAGAAATAATGCCCACCCCTCCTCTCTTATTAAATTCAAAAGCGAGTCCATCTTCTCCAGTAAGTTGGATAAATTCAGGTCCTAATTTTTTTATAGTCTGATCAAGTCTATTCAAATCACCTGTTGCATCTTTAACGCCCGAAATATTTTTAAGCTCAAATAATCTTGCCATAGTATCAACTGACATATCAATTACACATCTGCTTGGAATATTATAAATTATAATGGGAAGACTTGTGTTATCATTGATCGCTTTATAATGTTGATACAATCCCTCCTGTGTAGGTTTATTATAATATGGAGTAACAACTAATGCTCCATCAGCCCCAGCTTTTTCAGCATGTTTTGTTAAAGATATTGCTTCTGCCGTTGAGTTTGAACCAGTGCCTGCTATAACTGGAATTTTACCGTTGGATTCTTTAATACATAGCTCAATTACCTGTTCATGCTCTTTATGGCTTAATGTGGGAGATTCTCCAGTTGTTCCAGCTGGTACTAAGCCGTTAGTACCATTTTTTAAATGAAAATTAATTAATTTAATATAACAATCAACATCTAGTTGATTATTTTTAAACGGAGTGATTAATGCAACATTTGAACCTTTAAACATAAATACTTATAACATAATTTATAGATTCATTTACTAAAATTTATGTCAAAAAAAATATCATTTTTCATAAAAATAATCGTAATATTTATTATAACATCCACTTATTTGAGCGCTTTTGAATTAAAAATAGCTCCTCTAAAAAAACCCGTATTAGATAAAGATATAAAGAAGAAAAAATTATCTGAAAATATTATAAGACCAAAGGACAAACCTAAAAAAATTGAGACTAACGAAGAAAAAGGCATTGAGCTTGTTAAAAAAGAAAAAGATTTAACAGGCATAATATTACCTAAAAATAAACCCTTAGTAGTAAAAAAACAAAGATCAACAACAAAAAATCAATCAAAGTATTTTAATAGAAAAGATTTTGAAAGAGCTAAGAAAGCAATTAGAGCTATGGAAAAAGGTCAATGGGTAGAGGCACTATCCATAGCAAAAAAATCTAAAGATAAATCAGTACATAGATTTATCAAGTGGAGATATCTTTTAACAACGGGAAATAGAGCAAATTTCAACGACTATGAAACCTTTATAAGACAAAATAAAAATTATCCTAGAATAGGTAGACTGCGATATTTAGCAGAACATAAAATTTCATCTAGCAAAATCAAACATTCTAGAATTATAAATTGGTTTACAGAAACAAAACCTCTTAGTGGTTTTGGAAATTTAATGTTGGGTGAAAGTTTAATTTCAAATGGCAATATAGAAAAAGGTATTAAATTAATAAAAGAAGGATGGATTACGGCAGATTTAAGCAGATCTGAAATGAAATTTTTTAGAAAAAAATATAAAAAATATTTATCCACTAAAGATTATATAAAAAGAGCCGATTATCTTGCTTGGGAAAATAAATATTGGGATTTAAAAAGAATGTTAAGGTACTTGCCTAAAGATTATCAATTATTGTATACGGCTAGGCAACTGTTGATGAGTAGATCATACGGAGTAGATAAAGCAATTTCTGACGTGCCTACTAAATTCAAAAATGATGCAGGTTTAAATTATGATAGATTAAAATGGAGAAGAAAACGTGGTAGAGTTGAAGGTTCCTTAGAAATTTTACTCAAGATTAAAAATAATAAAGATTATTTAGTTAGACCGGAAAAATGGTGGAAAGAAAGATCAATTATTTCAAGGGCTTTAATTTATAAAAAGAAGTATGAATTAGCATATAGAATAAGTAGTGAGCACGCTATAGAGTCGGGTCCAGAATATGCAGAAGCTGAATGGATGAGTGGATGGATTGCGTTAAGTTTTTTAAATAATCCTATCTTAGCGGAAAAACATTTTAAAAATTTCTACAATAATGTTGGATACCCAATTAGTTTATCAAGAGGTGCTTATTGGCTTGGTAAAGCTTATGATAAAATGAATGATAAGGAAAAATCTTATAAATGGTATGAAGAATCATCAAAATATTTAACTACTTATTACGGTCAACTAGCACATTTAAAAATAAAACCAAATGAAAATTTTGTCTTAAATGAAGAAATGTCAGTTAATGAAAAATATAAAAAAAAATTTTACGAAAAAGAATTAGTTAAAATTGTTTATTTATTAGATGAACTAAATAAAGATAAATACACAAAAGATATATTAAAACATTTGGCTTCTGAAAATGTAGATAATGGAAGTGAAATTCTTGCAGCAGAACTTGCTACAAATATTTCTAGATATGACTTTGCAATACAAATAGCAAAAGTCGCATCATATGAAAAAAGGTTCCATAACAAATTTAATTATCCAATAATAGGAACACCGAAAATGGTCAATAAAAGAATAATTCCTGAACAAGCTTTTATTTTATCTATAATAAGACAAGAAAGTGAGTTTGATATATCTGCAAATAGTCACGCTGGAGCAAAAGGCTTGATGCAACTAATGCCTTTTACAGCTAAAATTGTATCTAAACAAGCAGGTCTAGTTTATTCAAAATCTAAACTTACAAAAGATCCTAGATATAATATTAAACTAGGCTCGCATTATATTGCAGGTTTGATACTTAATTATGAAGGATCATATCCGTTTGCCATAGCAGCTTACAACGCAGGTCCTAAAAGAGTAAAGTATTGGAAAAAAATTAATAAAAATCCTCAAAAAAATCAAATCAATTACGTTGATTGGATTGAATTAATAAAATTTGAAGAAACAAGAAATTATGTTCAAAGAGTATTAGAAAATTATAATGTGTATAGATATATTTTACAAAAAAAACCAATTAAAATGAAAAACTTTTTTAGAAATGACCCATTGTTTTAAATGATTAAAATACAAAGCAATAGAATAATCAAATTTTTATTAATTATTCTAATTTTTTTTCAGTTAATATATGTAGCAAATAAAAGATTAAGCTTTAAAAAAGAAATAATTTTAAATTCTTTTAAAAAAAACTATGGATCAGAATATATAATTACGCAAGATATCTTAGAGTTAAATGAGATATCAAAAAATCTTAAATTAAATGAAATAAATATAAGTAAAAAATTATATGATAATGTTTTCTTTTATCAAAGATCTGTTGAATTTTTATATCCTATCAAAGTAACAGATAAAGCAAAAGTAACTTTCTATTTGATAGATGAATCTATAGAAAAAAATTGTGAAATAATAAAAAGTTTTAAATATCTTAAGGCTATAAAATGTTAAAATTTATAAATAAAGAAATATGTATATTAATTATATTATCATCAATAAT
>MDTG01107102.1_pt1 | contig 11090 bp, 11 predicted proteins | sample 811421 | NCBI WGS metagenome assembly MDTG01 (sample SAMN05326645, study PRJNA326480) | marine metagenome | isolation source: seawater | place: Pacific Ocean: South East | collected 2011
CCAGAACCTCCTGATCCGAAGTCAGGCGCTCTATCCAGTTGAGCTACAAGCGCATATAGTATTAATATTATAATTTATGAAAAATATCATTAATTTAATCGTAAAGTCTGTCGAAAATGGACAAAGAGTAGATCAATTCATATCTTCTAAATTAAAGGATCTAAGCAGAACTAGAGTAAAAAATTTAATTTTGGATGAAAAAGTGAAAATAAATAAAAAAATAACAATGAATCCATCAAAAAAAATTAATACTAAAGATAATATTGAGCTTAAAATTCCAGAACCAAATAAGACAACATTAAAACCATTTAATTTTAAATTAAGTATAGTATACGAAGATGAACAGCTACTAATTATCGATAAACCTTCTGGTATATCAATGCATCCAGGCGCTGGAGATTACGAAAAAACATTAGTTAATGCTCTAATCAATTATGACAAAAAAAATTTATCCAACATTGGGGAAGAACTTAGACCAGGTATTGTCCATAGAATAGATAAAGATACATCGGGTTTGGTTGTAATAGCAAAAAATAATTTCGTTCATGAAAAATTATCTGCACAATTTAGAGAGCATTCTATAAAGAGAATATATATAGCCTTAATTTGGGGTAAATTAAGACCACAATCTGGAAAAATAGAAACTTTTATTAAGAGAAGCTCAAAAAATAGACAGTTAATGGAAGCTAGCTTAATAAAAGGAAAAAAAGCAATTACAAACTATAAAACTTTAAAAGTTTTTGAGAGTGAAAAAACTCCTACATTCAGTTTAATTGAATGTAGATTAGAAACGGGTAGAACACACCAAATCAGAGTGCATATGAGTTATAAAGGAAATAATATTTTAGGGGATAGAAAATATAAAAAAAAATTTAAAAAATTTCAGAATATAAATAATGAATTAGAGACAACCATTCAAAATCTTAATAGACAATTTTTGCATGCAAGCACTTTAGGATTTAAACATCCTACATCTGGAAATGACATTGAATTCACCTCGAATTTACCTAAAGACCTAAATAAATTGCTTAAAATACTTAAAAAATATGGATAATTTTTCCATTGTATTATTGTAATAATTTATTAAATAACTATCCATATGAGCACTACTGGTTATAAATTTCCTGCACTTTCAAATGAAGGTGGTCTATCTGCATACTTGGAGCAAATAAAAAAATTTCCAATGCTAGACGCAGAAGAGGAATATATGCTCGCAAAAAATTGGAAATCAACAGGAAATGTAAAGTCTGCTGAAAAATTAGTTACTAGCCATTTAAGGTTAGTTGCAAAGATTGCAATGGGATATAAGGGTTATGGTTTACCAATTAATGAAATGATATCTGAGGGTAATGTTGGTCTAATGCAAGCTGTCAAAAAATTTGAGCCAGAAAAAGGTTTTAGATTAGCTACTTATGCTATGTGGTGGATTAAAGCTTCTATTCAAGAATATATACTAAGATCTTGGAGTTTAGTAAAAATTGGGACTACTACAGCACAAAAAAAATTATTTTTTAATCTAAAAAAACTTAAAAATCAAATTGCTCCTAAAACAGAGGGAGATCTAAAGCAAGAGCATGTTAAGGATATTGCGGAAAGACTTGATGTTAGTGAAGATGAAGTTGTTTCAATGAACAGAAGACTTTCAGGTAAAGAACAATCTTTAAATGCGCCAATTGGTGAAGATGGAGATGAGTGGCAAGACTGGGTTGTGGATAAAGAAATGGATCAAGAACTAAGATACGCACAGCATGAGGAAATGGAAAATAGAAAAGATTTATTGAAAGAGTCTGTAAAAATTCTTAATGAGAGAGAAAAAGAAATAATTTATTCTAGAAGACTAACTGATGACCCACTAACATTAGAAGATTTAAGTAGAAAATATAAAATTAGCAGGGAACGTATAAGACAAATTGAGAATAAAGCTTTTGAAAAATTGCAAAAGCATATGTTAAATGCTGCTAAATCTAAAAATTTATTACCTGTTAATTAAGATTTAAATGGGTCTTCAATTAAAATAGTATCGTTCCTTTCGGGACTAGTAGATATACTTGAAATTTTAGTCTCAATAAACTTTTCTAATTCTCTTATGTAAATTTTGGCATTTTCAGGAAGATTATTTATATCTTGAATACCTTTTGTTGGCACTTTCCAACCTTGAAAAGTTTTATAAATTGGTGTGACTTTCAGTTGATCATCAACTGCTGCTGGCAAATAATCAATTTTTCTATCATCCAGTTTATATGCTACACAAATTTTAATTTCATCTAATTCATCAAGAACATCAAGCTTTGTGAGTGCAATACCATCAATTCCTGAAATTTTAATTGTTTGTCTGACTAAAACCCCATCAAACCAACCACATCTTCTTTTTCTACTTGTAACAGTACCAAATTCTTTACCACGCCTTCCTAGTTCTTCTCCAATATTATCAGTCAATTCAGTAGGAAATGGACCTTCGCCAACTCTTGTTGTGTACGCTTTAGTTATTCCTAATACATAATTGATTGAATTTGGTCCACATCCTGAACCAGTGGCTGCTGATGAAGCAACAGTATTTGAAGATGTAACAAATGGATATGTTCCATGATCAACATCAAGTAAAATACCCTGTGCTCCTTCAAAAAGAATTTTTTTACCTTCCTGCTTAAATTGATCTATTTTTTTCCAAACCGGTTTAGAATATTTTAAAATATCAGGTGCTATTTTAAGAAGATCTTTTTTAAGTTTATCTTTTTGGAAAAGACTTTTGCCAAGTCCTTTTCTGATAGCGTTGTGATGCATTAGTACTGTATTCAATCTATGATCTAAATTTTCTTCAGACACTAAATCCATAACTCTTATAGATCTTCTTCCAACTTTATCCTCATATGCAGGCCCAATTCCTCTTCTTGTTGTTCCAATTTTTGCTTTACCCGCTGTATCTTCTCTTATCTCATCCATTTCTCTGTGAAATGGCAAAATTAAATTTGCTGACTCAGAAATAATTAAATTTTCCTCAGATATATCTATACCTTTAGATTTGATTTCATCTATTTCATCAAGTAGCGCCCATGGATCAACTACTACTCCATTGCCAATGATTGATATTTTATTTTTTCTTACTATTCCTGATGGAAGAAGTCTTAATTTATATGTGATGCCATCAATTACTAAAGTATGACCGGCATTATGGCCACCCTGAAACCTAACCACTATATCTGCCTCACTTGAAAGCCAATCAACTATTTTTCCTTTTCCTTCATCACCCCATTGTGATCCGACAACAACTACATTTTTCATTTAAATTTTTTTTTAATTTCTATCACGCTTAGATGGTTTATTGGACCATGTCCCTTCCCTAATTTAGGTCCTGTCCTTATAGAATGGTTAACATAATTAGTTGCCATACTACAAGATTTCTTTAACGTTTTTCCACACGAGAAATAAGTGGCTATAGCACTAGATAGAGTGCACCCTGTGCCGTGAGTATTTTTTGTTTTTAATCTTTTACTTTTAAAAATCGTGAATTCTTTTTTATTGACTAAAATATCAAATACATAATATGATTTTAAGTGACCTCCCTTAATTAAAACATTTTTTGCTCCCATTTTTAATAATTTCTTTGCTGCAATTATCATATCTTGTTTAGATCTAATATTTATTCCAGTTAATATTTGGGCTTCTGGAATATTAGGAGTAATTAATGAAACTTTATTAATAAGCTTTGATTTTATTATTTCAATAGATTTATTATCTATAAGTTTGGTGCCACCTTTAGCAACCATTACAGGATCAAGAATTATTTTTTTGGTTTTTAATTTACTAAGTGTATTTAGTATCACTTTAATTACACTTTCAGAATGTAGCATTCCAATTTTTACAGCATCTGGTCTAATATCTTTGGAAGTAAACTCAATTTGATTTTTTATCTCTTTTAATGGAACTTTTGAAATGGATAATACTCCTGTTGTATTTTGTGAAGTTAATGCGGTTATTGCTGTCATAGCGTAAGAGCCAAGACTGGTTACTGTTTTAATATCAGCTTGTATTCCAGCACCTCCGGATGAGTCTGAACCTGCAATTATTAATACTTTTGATTTAATTCTCAATTCTTTATAGATCTTTTAACAATATTTATACATTTTTTTAGTAATACAATATTATTAGACTCTCCCATAATTCTTATCTTAGGTTCTGTTCCAGATTTTCTTACTAACATTCTTCCTGAATTTTTTATCATATTCTCAGATTTTTTAATTGCTACTTTACATTTTAAACTGTTAATTATTGATTTATCTCTAACATTTATATTTTCAAGAATTTGAGGGGTTGCCTTAAAAGAGTTAAGTAGCTCACTAGATTTTTTCCCTTTTCTCATAGAAAATAAAATCTCCATAGCAACTAATAAACCATCTCCCGTAGTTGCAAATTTACCTAATATAATATGTCCAGACTGCTCTCCACCTAAATTAAAATTATTTTTTTGCATTATTTCTTTCACATATCTGTCTCCAACATTTGATCTAATAAATTTAATTTTTTTTGTTTTTAAATATTTTTGAAGACCATAGTTTGACATTAAAGTACCAATTACACCACCTCTTAAAATCTTTTTTCTTTTCCATCTTGTAGCTAGCATTGCAATAATCTGATCACCGTCAATTATTTTTCCTTTTTCATCAGATATTATTATTCTATCTGCATCACCATCCAGAGATATCCCTATATTTGTTTTATATTTTTTTACCAAAAATTTAATTTTATTTGGAAAAGTTGAACCACAATTATGATTAATATTAAATCCATTAGGAGATGTGCCAAATTCATAAACTTTAGCTCCTAGCGACCTTAATAACTCTGGTCCTGATTTATAAGCAGCTCCATTTGCGCAATCTATTGCAATTTTCATTCCTTTAAGATTAAAATTTTGAGGAAAATTGCTTTTTAAGATTTTAATATATCTTTTGTTCGCATCCTCTAATCTCTTTACTCTACCGAGGATTTTTGGTTCAGATAAATTTTTTACAATTTTTGAGTCAATTAGTTTTTCTATTTTTCTTTCTATTTTGTCAGACAATTTTAATCCATCTGGTCCAAACAATTTTAAACCGTTATCGTAAAAAGGATTATGAGAAGCTGTAATCATTATCCCCAAATTTGCTCTCATTTTCTTTGTAAGCATTGCTAAGCCATTTGTTGGAAGAGGTCCAAGTGTATAAACATGCATGCCCGCTGAGGTCAATCCTGAGACTAATGCAGGTTCTAAAGTATAACCAGATAATCTTGTATCTTTTGCTATTACAGCAGTTTGCTTTACTTTTCTTTGATTTTTAAAGTAGGTTCCAGCAGCTAAACCAAATTTAAAAAACATCTGACCATTAATTTTATCTTGATTTACACGGCCTCTAATTCCATCTGTTCCAAAATATTTTTTTGACATTTTACATTTTTAAAGCTTTAAAAACTTTAATGCTCTGATTTATTTCATTGACATCATGAACTCTTAAAATTTGAACTCCTTGCATTAATGCAAATAAACCAGATGATATAGTCCCTCCCAATCTATCTTTACTATCATTTTCTCCAGAAATATCTTTTATAAATTTTTTTCTTGAGGCCCCTAACATTATAGGAAATCCAAGAGAGTGAAAAATAGAAATATTTCTTAGTAAGGTAATATTATGTTTCAAGTTTTTACCAAAACCGATACCAGGATCTAGTATTACATTATTGTGGTTAATGCCTTTTGATCTTATAAATTTGATTTTTTTCTCAAAAAAATCATAAATATCAAGCATTACGTTTTTGTAGATTGGATTATTTTGCATTGTATCGGGATTTCCCTGCGTATGATTTATTATAAAAGGTATTTTTGACTTTTGTAAAAATTCAATTGTTTTTGGATCATATTGCAAGCCAGACACATCATTAATTAAATTTATTTTATACTTTATTCCTTTTTCCATTATTTTACTTTTTCTTGTGTCTAAAGAAATAAGTTTTTTTATTCTTTTAATTTTAGATAAAATTGGGGATATTCTTTTCCATTCAATATCTTCTTTTATTTCTTTAGATCCAGGACGTGTTGACTCTCCACCAATATCTAAAATTTCACATCCATCTTTTATAAGTTTTTTAAAGTGGGACAATGCTTTAGAGGTTTTATTATGTTTTCCACCATCAGAAAAACTATCAGGAGTTAAATTAAGTATTCCCATTAAAACTGGAAAGTTTGTCAAATTCAAATTTTTAAAATTTTTTTTTTTTCGAAATTTGAATTATATCATTATTAACTTTCTTTTTTATTAATCTAGGAAGAGAGCTTATCTCTTTAATATTAATTATTTTTGTATTATTTCTCGATATTATTTCGATTGTATCGAATGAAATCAAATTATTACCATGCAACGGTAAAGAAAGTTTTTTTTTAACTTTAAATTTAGAGAGCTTTCCAAAATAAAAATTACACGCTCTTGTGTAATATTTAATCATCAATATTTAATGTACAATTTTTGGTTTTAGCCCAATTGCACCAAGAGCTGAGTCTTGGTCATTATTATCAGATTTTAAATCTTGTTTACTTGCTGGATAAATATTTTTATTAATAATATTTTCTATTTCCTCTCCAGTTAAAGTCTCATAAGTAAGTAGTGCCTTAGCTATCTTGTGTAAATCCTCAATCTTTTCTGATAAAATTTTCTTAGCTTGGTTGTATCCCTCATCAACTAGTTTTCTTATTTCCTTATCAATTTTTTGTGCAACAGCTTCTGATACGCTTTGAGTTTGTGTTACAGATCTACCTAAGAAAACTTCCTCTTGATTTTCTCCATATTCAACTGGCCCTAATTCTTCACTCATTCCATATTTTGTAACCATTGCCCTCGCTAGCTGAGTAGCTTGATTTATATCTGACCCGCTGCCTCCACCTGCACCTGTGGATATGTTATCCTTTCCAAAAATAAGTTCCTCTGCAACTCTTCCTCCAAAACAGACTGCTAATCTTGCTTTTAAATATTTTATAGAGTGTCCATGCTTATCTCTCTCTGGTAAATTCATTACCATACCTAAAGCTCTCCCCCTAGGTATTATCGTGGCTTTATGAATTGGGTCATAACTTGGCATATTAAAAGAAACTAATGCATGGCCGCCTTCATGATAAGCAGTAAGTTTTTTCTCGTCTTCTGTCATTACCATCGATCTTCTTTCAGCTCCCATCATAACTTTATCTTTTGCTTCCTCAAATTCTTGATAAGTAACAATTCTTTTATTTTTCCTTGCTGCCAGTAATGCTGCCTCGTTAACAAGGTTAGCTAAATCAGCACCTGAAAAACCTGGTGTACCTCTGGCAACTGTTCTCAGATTCACATCAGGCGCCATAGATATTTTTTTTGCATGCACTTTTAAAATTTTTTCTCTTCCTATAATATCCGGGTTTGAAACAACAACTTGTCTATCAAATCTACCAGGACGTAATAATGCTGGATCTAAAACGTCAGGCCTATTTGTTGCAGCAATAATAATAACTCCCTCATTAGTATCAAAACCATCCATTTCAACTAAAAGCTGATTAAGAGTCTGCTCTCGTTCGTCATTACCACCACCTAAACCTGCTCCTCTACTTCGTCCTACAGCATCGATCTCATCAATAAATATAATACAAGGTGAATGCTTTTTTCCTTGTTCAAACATATCTCTTACTCTCGACGCTCCTACTCCAACGAACATCTCAACAAAATCTGATCCTGAAATTGTAAAAAATGGAACGCCAGCTTCACCTGCAATTGCTCTAGCTAGTAAAGTTTTACCTGTTCCCGGCGGACCTACTAATAAACATCCTCTTGGTATTTTACCTCCAAGACGACTAAATTTTTTTGGATCTTTTAAAAATTCAACAACTTCTTCTACTTCTTCCTTAGCTTCTTCAACACCTGCAACATCATTAAATGTTACTTTGCCTTTTAACTCATTCATCATTTTCGCCTTGGATCTTCCAAATCCCATTGCACCACCTTTTCCACCTTGCATCTGCCTCATAAAAAATATCCAGACTGCAATTAATAAAAGCATTGGAAACCAAGATAATAATACTCCGAATAAAGATGGCATTTTTTCATCTAATGGCGCAGCTGAAATACTTACACCTTTGTCGGATAATTTTTGAATAAGGTTTGGATCATTTGGAGCGTATGTAGAAAATTTTGAACCATCAGACAGAATACCATTTATATTATTACCTTTTATTTCAACCTGAACCACTCTGCCATTTTCAACTTCTGTTAAAAAAGTTGAAAAATTCACATTTTCTTTTTTGCTTATTGTTGTTTGTGGATTTTTGAACATATTGTAAAGTCCAATTGTTAGGAACACAATAATGGCCCACATTGCTAAATTTTTTAAATTCATGTTTATAAGATAAGAATTATTCTCAAATTAACAAGTAGGTATTTTAACATTTATTAGTTTATTTCCTTTGAAATAATTATGGTTTCATTGACTTTTTTGAACAAACATCCTCCCAAAGTTAATTTTTTGACAGTTTGTCCATTTTTAAAAGATTTTAATAATCTTATTATACTCTTACCCCTGGGTGGATAGTAATTATTACTAACACTATTTATGATTAAAACTATTGATCTAAATACTATCTCGTTTGGCTGCATAAAAAAATCTTGTTTTAATATAAAACTATTATTTTTTAAATTTACATAAGAATTTTCTGAAATATTTCTATTTGTATAAAATTCCAGTGCGTTATTTGACTCATTTAAATTATTAAGAGTTAAATTCAATTTTCTTTTGTCCAATCCCTCTCTTTCGAGCCCTTTCATTAAATTCCTTAGTCTAATTCTTTTAAAATTTAAATCATTATTTGATGGATCTTTTACATAAAAATTAAAGACGTTTTTAGATATATTGATTAAAGTTTCTTTCTCAAAATTAATCAATGGTCTTAAAAAATTTATTTTAAAATTCTTAGTTTTTTCTGTAAATGAAATTAATCCTTTTAAACCGCTTCCTCTTGTTAGTCTTATGAAAAAATTCTCATTTCTGTCATCTTTATGATGTCCTAAGATAATATCTTTAATTTTTCTTTTATTACATTCTTTAATTAACAGAGAATATCTTTTAATTCTAGCAGTTGCTTGAATATTGGTTTTTGGTTTTAATCCATTCCATTTAAGAATTTTACAGTTTATATGAATTTTTTTTAGTAATTTTTGTACAATTTTTGCTTCCTTACTAGATCCATATCTTAACTTGTGATCAACTAAGTAATAGTAAAATTTAGTATTATATTTTTTCGAAAAACATTTGGTAATATATGCAAGAGCTAAACTATCAGGCCCACCAGATACAGCAACTACATATGATTTTTTTTTATCTAATTTTTTTTCAAAATATTTTAGGATTACTCTAATATTTTTATTATTAAATTTAGGATTTATTTTTTGAGCACTCAAACTTTTTTTCTTCATATTTAGCTTTTTGAAGAACAGATTGATTTGCTTTTGGATATTGTTTTTTTACTCCAGTTATCATTAAGCAACCTTGGTCTTTTTCTCCAATCTGAACTAGTGATACACCAAGTTTTAATAAATTTATAGGAGCCTTATCACTTTTAGGATATTTTTGATAACCTTCTAGATAAGCTGAAGCAGCATCAGTATATAATTGTCTAATTCTAAAAGTCTCTGCATACCAATATTGTGCACTACCAGCTAAGTTATGATTTGGATTATCAATAACAAATTCTCGAAATGCTCTTTCAGCCATATTGTAGTCTCCATTTTTTAAAAAACTTGTGGCAAATTCATATTGTTTATCAGGAGTTCCCTCAGGTAAAATTTTCTCTTCAGAAATAAAATTTTCAGTCACTACTGTATTTGTTGTATCAATAGATTGGATTTGTTGATTTTCTAAATTTGTTTCAGTTTCTTTATAAGATATTGATCCTAAATCTTGTGGTTCAGATGAACCAGGTAAAATTTTTTCATTACTATTTGAAATAGAGGAAACTTTATTTTCATTATCAATATTTGTTGAACTACCTTCAAGTTGTTGAAATCTAATTTGATTATCAGCTTGAACTTTAGAGAGTCTACTAGATAATTTATCAAGCTTAAAATTAATTTCCTCAAATTTATTTGTTAATTCTTGAAATTGATTTTCTATCTCTGAAAGTTTTAATAAATGTCTTGTAAGAACTTCTTCTGAACTTTGACTCATTGAATTTGAATTGGTGCTTAGATCCAAACTTTGCTCATTTGAATAAACAGCTTTTTCAAGAGTTTTAATATCTTTTTGAATTAATTTTAAAGTTTCTTTTATACTTTCATCTTCTGCAAACGAATTTGAAAATGGTAGGAACAATATTGCTAAAGTTATTAGCTTAAAATAATTTTTAAAACGAAACATGATGTTTATTACTATTTATAATGATGGCAAAAAAAAGACCCTGGTAAATAGTATTGCCAGGGTCTTTTATAGTTTTGACTAATTTGCTTTTACAGTGACTGATCTTCTATTTTTTGACCACGCTAAAGGATTTGATCCTGAGTCTACAGGTCTTTCTTTTCCATAGCTTATTACAGAAATTCTATTTCCAGAAATTCCATAAGTCATAAGATAATCTTTAACTGAATTTGCTCTTCTTTCTCCAAGAGCTAAGTTATACTCTCTAGTTCCTCTTTCATCGGCATGACCTTCAAGTACAACATTAATTTTTGAATTTTTTCTTAACCAAGATGCTTGCTTTCTCAATGTTTCTCTAGAAGCAGTAGTTAAAACTGATTCATTTGTTGCGAAGAAAACTCTATCTGCAACACCTGATGCTAAGTATTCAACTGTGTCTTTTCCAGTATAAACATCACCTTGCATTTGATTATTAACTTTTTTAGTTGCACAAGCTGAAAGTACTAAACTTGCTAGCATTATTAAAAATGCATTTTTAAAAGTTTTTGATAAGTTCATTAACTACTCCTTATTTGAATTTTTTAATCTTTCCACACCTAGATAGATCTTTCAAGGCAAAAAATCAACTATTTAATACTAATTACTTAATAAAGACGACCAAGATGGGTCTGAAGCATCAGATTCTGTCTCTACCATTC
>MDTG01126200.1_pt1 | contig 11090 bp, 9 predicted proteins | sample 811421 | NCBI WGS metagenome assembly MDTG01 (sample SAMN05326645, study PRJNA326480) | marine metagenome | isolation source: seawater | place: Pacific Ocean: South East | collected 2011
AGAAAGGCCAAGTCGCTCAAAATGCGAATCAGTATATTCAGGCTCTAACGCGTATCCAGTGACCTCGGCTCCCATTTCCGTCAGCCACAGGGTCAGCCAAGAGCCCTTGAAGCCAGTATGTCCGGTGACCAAGACTCTTTTGCCCGCATAAACTTTGTCAAAATCAGCGCTCACTCGGCACTCCAGGGAGCGGCGCCATCGTCCCATAACGAATTTAAAAACTTAAAATCGCGGAAGGTGTCCATGCATTGCCAAAAGCCGTCATGCTTAAAAATCGCCATTTCGCCGTCTCTAACCAGCTGGCTCATGGGTTCTTGCTCAAAAACCAAATTCTCATTGTCACTTAGGTAATCGAATATCTCACGACGGCAAACGAAAAAACCGCCAGAGATCCGGCCGCCGCTAGTTTGTGGCTTCTCATTGAATGCCGTTACCAAGTTGTCTCGACCAGATTCTATTTCGCCGAATCGGCCTGGAGGGCGAACACCGGTCACTGTAATAATTTTACCATGGGACCGATGAAATTCAATCAACTCATTAATATTTACGTCACTAACGCCATCGCCGTAAGTAAGCAAAAAGTCGTCGTCGCCATCTATATAATTACGGACCCGGCTAACACGGCCCCCTGTCATTGTATCCAGACCCGTATCTGCGAGAGTGATTGTCCATCCTGTTTCGATAGAGGCACCATGAAAGACGATCTTCTTATCCACGCCAAGGGTCAGAGTAACGTCATTGGTGAAAGCTTCATAGTTCAGAAAAAACTCCTTAATGGCGTCACCCTTGTGTCCTAAGCAAAGCACGAATTTCGTATGCCCGGCAGTGGCGTAGGATTTCATAATGTGCCAAAGGATAGGACGGGTGCCAATTGGTAGCATCGGCTTGGGAATATCGCTCGAGACATCCCGGATTCGAGTGCCTTGACCGCCACAAAGTATGATTGTTTTCATTGGGCGTGAACCATCTAGTTATCTGACAGCGTTGGTAACAGTTACATATGACTTGTCAACCACTGCCAACGGTGTGCTTAATCCAATCATCCTGAACCGCAGGAGCGAAGAAGTCATCCGCCTCGGGTGCAACAGGTTCGCTACTTATGGCAATACGCAGAGCTCTCTCCAAATCGCTCGCGTCAGCTGCCGGAACTTGAAGGGGTTCGGGGATAATATCTACAGAAACTACTCGTTCCGGCACAAACCTAACCACCGGCAGCCCTGAAATCATTGCCTCCAAGCCCATGGTAGTTGCCGTGTAGAGCACAGCTGAAAAACCGTTACGCCCTGTAAGACGATTTTCAGAACGTTGAATTCGGCTGGTCGGAATAAATGCGAAAGGATTCATGGGATGCTCACCAACGACAAAATTCATTTGTTCCTTTCGCGCAATTAACTCGATAGCGGCAATCATCTGTTTACAGATCTCGTGAACAAAGGGCAGCGCAACGAACACTGGTCCAGAAGGGTCGCGGCGAAGCCTGGGGCTTCTGGAGAACCTCAGGGCTCCACCAATCTTCAAGCGATCAGATGGGAGCCCATAGGTTTCCAGCGCCACTTTCCAAGCCAAGCCACTACAAATTACCTGGTCTGGGAGGCTGGCTTCACCGTCTGAGTTAGTGATTGCATGCACCCAGTGACGACGACCAACAACCGTGTGCTGGTATCCAATCGTAAAAACCGATAACAGCTTGGCTCTTCGGACTAGGGCACGTTCCCAGCTATGGTTTTCCCAAGGCCAAAGGATCAAGCCCGGCCGCAAATCAGCAAGGCAGCGTTCTTGACAATGGATTTGCCACGCGATGGCGGCTGCTGTGCCTGTTCCTGCTTCGAGTGCAGCGGCGCGGCGAATCAGCCAATAATTGGTCGCAAATCTTGGCCGCACTAATGGACGCCAGCGTTTGAATGCCAGACCCAATGCCACTAAAGGCCTGCCCCACGCATGCAAACTGAGCGCGCGTCCTTTGGTGGCAAGCTCGTGGGCGCGCCCTACGTTAGTGTCGACATGCAACAACCGCATAATCTTGGGATTCCAGTCCAGAAGATCACCAAAGTAAGCATCGAATCCATTTGCAGTGCTAGCTCGATGACCATAGGTGATGATGGCGTTGTTGCCGTATGGCGGCGATTTCCTGTGCCCACGCAGGCGGATGGATGCGAAGAAAGCACTTACAGCATAGCTGACGCGGACGAGATAACCACGCACCAATAGGATCCATTCCCTCAAATGGAGAGACTGTCCAGGCGGGACAGGTAGCTTAAGGGTTTCGGCAAAATGACGGCGAAGCCAAGGGTCATCACAAACCACAATGGTTACGGTATCCGCTCGGTGCCAGTCCGAGATTATAGCCGTCCATGCTAGCATAGCCCCGAAATCACTGACATTCGAGTTACAGGTCGCCGTATGCGAGAGTTCTGCGGTATTTGATTCGAGGCCGAAATTAGTTGCGATTTCCCACCATACCCGTCCTTCTGTGTCAAAGGCACGCTCCAGCTTTAAACCGAGGTCGGGAGTTTTTAGGTCTGGATCGAGACCGTCAGGCGCTCCATCAACCACACACCATGCATCGTATGATTTTGTTCTCCCGGCGCGCTTGGAACCCGTTAAGATAACGGGCATGCCACTAACTGGCCTATTTTCATTTAAAATCCATCTGGCGCAGGGGCTAAAACCATCTCCCATGGTCGCCCGTGGTCGGCCAGTCCGTCTATAGCCGCTCGACCCATGGCCAAAATTGCCTCCTCCGAGCTGCCACCTATGTGAGGTGTCGCGAGGAAATTCGGCAGCGCCAGTAAAGAAAGATTTTCGGGTGGCTCCGTCGCGAATACATCAAAGCCTGCGGCGGCCAGACGACCATCTGATAACATTTCCTTTAGCGCCACCTCATCCACCAAACCCCCACGCGCCACATTGATTAGGATTGCTTCCGGACGCATTTTTGCAAGACGTTCTGCAGACAAAATATAACGTGTACTCTCGTCGAGCGGTGTATGCAGTGTTACTATGTCAGAGCAGCAAAGAAGCTCCGTTAGATCTACAGACTTTACATCGTTTTTGGCATAAAATTTAGGGTATTCGACGGTATCGTAAGCCAGAATGCGGCAGCCAAAGGTTTTTAACAACTGGACAACATCCTTACCAACGCGACCGCAGCCAATAATCCCGATCGTACGCCCAGAGAGCTGTGCGCCATTCACTGGACGCCAAGAACCTTCCGAAGCCTGACGAGACAATGTCGGCACATGGCGAAGGAGAGCAATTGCAAAACAGACCACCAATTCAGCGACCGCTCGCCGGTTGACCCCAGGGGTCCAACCAAGGTTAACGCCATGAGCCTCCATCGCATCAAGATCCAGCATGTCAAGGCCAACGCCATATTTCGATATAACTTTGAGTTCAGGAAGCGCTGAAATAACCGCTGCATCGACCCTCTCCAAGGACACAATAGCATGGTCATATCCTCGCAAGTATTCTATTAGAGCCGCTCCATTCCATGAAAGACCACCATCGTTAAAGGCAACGTCAGCACTGGGATAGCGTTCAATAAGCTCGTTTCGCAAGACGGAGTGGCGCGAAAACGAGCGCGAGGTTACGGCAATGCGTCGTGGTGCATGTACATGGTCTCTCATGTCTTCCATGAAAGACCCCAATTCTCACGCCAGTCAGGGTCGGCGCAATAAATCTGATAAACCAATTCCATGGTCTTATAGGCGTCATCGACAGAGCCGTTGTTAATCTCGGTTCTGTGAAGAACCGCGTCGGCGAACTCGGAAATCTCAGCTACCCAAGAGGGGTCTTCGGTGTAACGAATGATTTCCTCCTTAGGATCACCACTTTCAGCATGAGCGGCATGCGCGATCGTCAGAGTTTCTGTCCCGTAACTCTTGGAGCCGGACAAAATACCGGAAAGCGTCAAAGCGCCTTTCGAAAGGGTAATGTCAAGATAGAACCGATGTCGCCAAGATGTCGCCGACGAATGCAGCATGGCGATCTTGCCACAGTGAGTTTTCATTAACGCATAAACATTATCTTCAACGTTTTTGTTCCAGAATTTGTTACTTACGAAACTATGAATTTCTTTAAACTCGCCCGCAAACAATCGAAGCAGATCGACCATGTGAATTCCTTGGTCGAGTAGAATGCCGCCGCCGGCCAACTCTCTCTCGGTACGCCAACTAGTCTGACCCCAAGAAATGAGTTTAGATTTTCCGTAGACACCTCTGAGATTAATAACTTCACCAAGCTCACCGGATCGAATAATCCGCAAGGCGTCTCTAATAGATTCATGGTAACGGTGGTTAAAGCCGTATTTTAAAACTTGTCCATTGCACGATTTAGATACTGCCCGAACAGCGGCCATTTCTTCCATATTACGACCCGGTGGCTTTTCGCAAAACACATGAAAGCCACGCTGTAAGCCGCCAATAGTAGCAGCGGCTGCAACATCGTTTGATAAGCATACAAACAGTATATCCATGTCATGATCGAGAAGCATTGTATAGTCGTTATAATACGGCGTGTCGTCCTCCAAACTACCGTTAGTGCCAAAACTAATATCAGACACAGCAACCGTATGAAGTATCGGGTGGGCATCGATATATTTGCGTCGGCGTTTGCCGACAACGCCATAACCCGCAATTCCAACTTTCAATTTTTGCCTCATTTTAGCGATTTTCCAAAAGATATTCAGCGCAAAGGGTCTTAAATTGGTCATCGTTGGGATAACTATCGCGAAAAACCTTCGCATCTTTGTCTGGCAAAATCAGAGTGACATCGCTCCCAACGTTTTTTTTATCTTTTGAAATAGCCGAAACGAAAGGTCCAAGCGGAATCTCTGTTTCCGCGAAGCTTTGATAGTTCGCTGCCAAAACACGATGCATACGGCTGTAATGTGCCTCCCTGCCGATTCCTAGTTTCCAAGACAACCAATTAGCCATATCCATGCCGATGGAAACTGCAATGCCATGTGGGATAGCAAACCCAGTTGCAGATTCGATTGCATGACCAAACGTATGACCATAATTGAAGATATTACGGAGCCCCGTGTCAAATTCATCGCGCTCAATGTAGCTTTGTTTAATTTCCATAGCTCGCCGCACATACCGGATCATAACTGTCGGCTCTTTGAACAACGCCTCGTAATCAGCGGCTATAGAGTCGAATGACGTCGGCCCAGAAATTATGTGAACCTTCAGCATTTCGCCAACGCCGGAGCGCACATCGCGCTCATCTAGGGTGTCTAAAAATGCATGCACAAGATGGATCTCCTTAGGCGGTGTAAACGTGCCAAGAATGTTTTTCGCTGTGCCATTATTGATCGAACTTTTCGACCCAATACAGGAATCGGCCTGAGCCAGCAGTGTGGTAGGGTAGAAACTCCATGCGACCCCACGAAGAACCGTCGCAGCTAGAAAACAAGTGATGTCCTGAATAATACCGCCGCCGATCGCAATCAGCATGTGGTCACGGCGGATCCGACGTTCAACTAGATGGTCAACATATGCCGGAAATTTATTCAACGATTTGTTGTCTTCTTCGGCTTCAATCAACAAGGTGGAAGGGCTATTCAGGACAGGGGCTAAGTTCTCGCAATATAGATCGGCTACACGGGCATCAACTATGAAATGGGCATTAGTTGGCAAATCATGGGTCAAATGCCACGGTGCCCCCTCATAAAAATGGACGCAGTAAGGCCCTTTATGAGACTGAATAGTCAGAGTGTTAGACACGCGAAAACCCCCCATCAATAGCAATGTTCTGGCCACTAATATAGGTGTTCTCTGGCCCCGCCAACCAAACCACGAAAGCGGCGATTTCGTCCGGTTTCCCTAACCGGCGAGCTGGTACTCGACTAATTAATTCGGTAATACCAGCGTCGCCCAGGGTGTCGCGAGTTAATTCGGTATCGATGAAACCTGGCGCTACGCAGTTTGCTAGGATCCCATCGCCGGCAACCTCTGCTGCCAGCGCCGCAGTCATGCCGTCGAGAGCGAATTTCGAAGTTGCGTAAGAGCCGCGTTTTTCCTTAGCAACCTTGCCCCAGATGGAGCAGATATTGATGATACGGCCCCAACCTCGCGTCCGCATGCCGTCAATAACAGCGCGCATGAGCTCGAACGGCGCCATGACGTTAATCTGCTGGATACGACGAAAGTCAGCCGGGTCGATATCCGAAAATGGACTAATCTTATTAATACCAGCATTATTTATAAGAATGTCTGGTGCCATTTCTCGGGTCATCCGCGCGAACTCCTCTAAGGCGCCCGAATCGGAAAAATCAACCGCCGCATATGTGCAACCATCCGGAACGACCCCATTCGGCTGAGTGCCGGTACCAATGACAGCGGCGCCTTCGGCGATCAGCCGCTCGGCGACTGCGCGACCGATACCGCGGGTGGCTCCCGTGACCAAGGCAGTCTTCCCCACAAGCGTTTGTCTCATTACTCTAAATCCGTGTAATTTTTGATTTCTGGGCTAACACACAATAACGCCTCCGCACGAGCCAAATCCTCGGGTGTGTCTACGCCAATCGTGGGGCGTTCAGTCGAAACGATCTGGATACAGTAACCATTTTCAAGGGTCCGCAGCATATCAATGCCCTCGGCCAACTCTAGGGGCGTCCGTTCTAGACGCAGGAACGTATATAGAAAAGATTTAGAAAACCCTATGACACCGGTCTGCTGTAACATCATCGGTCGCTTTGCACGGACCCGCGACGGTATTGGCGCGCGCGAAAAAAATAAGGCGCGGCCATTGGGCGCACACGCAACTTTGACAACATTGGTGTCATCGTGATCCGCGATATTCTCAATCGGGGATGCCAGATTGACCACCGGTGTATTGCTTTCCTCGAAAGCGTCAACAACAGCGTTAATCATATCCGGAGTGACCAGAGCCTCATCCCCTTGCACCATCAACACAAGTCCGTCCTCCGGAAGTCGGGCCCCTATCTTTTCCACCACCTCAGCCGTGCGATCGACAGCTCCCGGGTGATCGTGATGTGTCATGACCACCTCAGCGCCATGGCGTTTGCAAGCCGCCTGTATGTCTACGTCACAAGTTGCAATCACGAGCCGGTCCAAATTTTCGGCCGACTGGCATCGATCGTAAACGTGCAAGACCAATTCAAGGCCTAGCAGCTTTTCTAACGGCTTTCCGGGAAACCGGCTTGACGCCATGCGAGCTGGGATGACACACAGGTTTCTCATTTTTCTATGTCGGCGACCCCTTTAAAAGCGTGGCGCATGGCAATCATATCAGTGCCGAAAGCGATAAAGCGATATCCCGCCCTGCACTTGGCGGTAAGTTGGTCGAGATTGGGCTCTACCTGATGAATTCCTGGGGCCTTGTTTGCAGTGACGCAGGCCTCTTTTATGGCATTAATCATATCAATGTAACTTCGTGTCTTGAAATTACCTGGCTCACCTAGATCAGCTGAAAGGTCATAAGGACCAATAAAAAGGGTATCTACGCATTTCAAAGAGGCAATCTCCACTGCAGCCTCGGCACCATTACGGGTCTCTATCTGTGGCACCAAAACGGGTTGGAAGCCCGGTAAGTAATCATTGAAGGAATCGCCCCACTTATGCACGCGCGACAAGCCAACACCGCGCTGCCCAGCGGGGGGATACTCGCAGTGTTTAGCGAAATCGCGAAACGCTGCCGCGCTTTCGACAACCGGCACAATAAAACCATCCGCGCCTAGATCAAGTAGGCGGCGAGCAAGATAAGGATCGGCACTAGGAAGGCGCACTATCGGCGCTACACCATGGCGTTCCAACGCCATAAAAATCGCCGGGGCATCCGTTTCTACAACCGGCCCATGCTCCATATCGATACAGATCCAATCAAACCTACAAGTCGCCATCGCCTCGGCAACTATAGGATTTGCCGTGGTTAACCAGCCGCCAATGGTGACACCACTGGAACCGAGTTTGCTTTTTAAATTAGAAATCATGTTAGAGGCGCTCCTATTCGGGGGCAAATATCATATATAAAACACCTCCAGAAAGATGTCTGCAGAATTCATAAAGGCGATTAACGAACGATTGGCGCCTAACTTTCCTGTGATTTATAGTCGTCGATTACACCCTTCGTCTCGGCAGATAAAACCATGCGCCTGAAATCAGGATTCTTTTCAAAAAGAACGCTGAAGCTGCCATATCCGGTAACCATTCCATTCTTCATGAATACAAGTTCATTGCATTCACGAACAGTGCTGAGACGATGGGCTATGATCACAATGGTCTTTTTGCCCGCAAGGTCATGAATTGTGCGGGATATTTGTTTTTCCGTTTCATTATCGAGAGCAGATGTCGCTTCATCGAAAATTAGAATTTCCGGGTTGCTGTAAAGAGCCCTAGCGATACCGATCCGTTGGCGCTGACCACCAGAGAGCCGGATGCCGTTTTCTCCGAGCTGAGTCTCAAGGCCATCTGGAAGTTCCTGAACAAAATCCCAAAGCTGCGCCATAACCAATGCGTCCCGAACTCGGCTTTTATCAATATCTTTTTCTCTTAGCCCAAAGGCAACGTTCCGCCGGATATTTTCACTAAGAATATAGAAATTTTGGGGCACATACCCTATGTTTGAGCGCCATTGGCGGATGCCGGACCATATATCTTTCCCATCAGCTAAAACTTGGCCCTCGCTAGCCTCAATGAGGCCAAGAAGAACGCCGACAAGAGTACTTTTACCTGCGCCTGACCCACCCACAATTCCGAGAACTTGGCCTTTTGGAATCAAAATATTCACGTTTTTAAGAGCGGCATAAGGCACATTTTTATAGCTGTAGCTCACGTCTTTGATCTCGAGAGCTGATCCAAAGTTAATGGTACCGTCTAATTTCTCTTTATTAGTTTGGCTTCGATGAAAAAACATATAATCGTCGTAAACATCGTCAATTACCCGAGATGCAAAACGGACATTGTTTGCAGATTGCACAATTCGTCCAGCTGATGGCGTCAACCGGAAGGCAGCGGCAGCATAAAGTCCGAGTATGGAAAATGTGCTCGGATCACTAGGGCCAAACGCTGGGACAAACATAACTATAAAAAGCAGCATGGCCGCAACAACGGTCGTTTCAATTAAGGGGCGCGGCATGTGGGAGACAAATTGATTAGCGATCTGGGCATTCACAAGTGCCTTTCCAGATCGTGCCATGTGGCTAACAAACACCTCTTCTCTGCCCAGCATCTTAATCTCCATCGCTCCACTTAGCGCTTGGGTCGTGTGGTGAAGTATTTCTTGGTTTAAGTCGCTTGTTCGACGTCCAAGGCGGCTCATGTATGTACGCAAAACCAAGAAAATAGAGACGACAATGGGTGTCAGAAACGCAACGATTAACAAGGAGCTTTTAAAGTCCTGCGTGAACAGGAGTGCCACAATACCCGCAACGACAAGCGCTTCTGCAACCAGTTCAACGGAGCCAAGCACGACCCCGTTGAACACTACGGAAACCGACGTAAGCATATTACGAATCAACTCAGGTACGGTTCGGTTGATATGAGAAACGTAGGGTGCGAAGAGATACGCTCGTAAAAGACTGACAGATAGTCGCATCCTGGTACGCTGAATAAATTGAAGGCGCCACCATACTAGTGCCATAGTTGCTGCATTTTTAAAGAAAAATGTACCCACGAGCCCAATTGCGAACAAAAGAAGAAATTCGTCATCCGTCCCAGGATTCACAATCGCACGGAACTCGCGGAGAAAAACATTATTTTCTGAAGCGCTTGGATCGCTAATTAACTGTAACAAAGGTATAACCAGAGCGACGCCAATCGTCTCAAGGCCCGCGATCACTAGAGACGCTAAAAGCAAAAATATAAGGTGCAGGCGCTCAGGAAATGTTAAGAGATCTGCGCACAATTTAAGGAGTTTCATTTTCTATCTTAAGTTTATGCTAGGGCTTGACCTCGAGGTCCGCTAAGCCTTGTTTATAAAAAAAACAGTTCCATATTTCTGGAAAAAGGGCACACTCTTTTATTTCCATTATATCCGCAAAATAGAATCAAAAGTTAATTATATGAAAATGAAGCGATCTCAATAGTGTCAGGTTTTTATGCCAATATATTAATAACAGGTTGTTAAACTTAAATATGCAAAGCCCGCTGTTCCCGAGGGAATGCAGCTTTTGGGATTTGGAGGTACTCAAAATTATCCCTTACCAAATAATTGCTTTCTCAAGACTGGTTGAAACCTAAGAGCTGACGATATTTTAAGATAAAGCGAGGGGCTATACGACCGGCGCAATCGACCGCGTTTCCTTCCGTATGAAAATTGTGATAACGCTGTTGCAATTGGCGGGCATCATCTGGAACAGGCCTCCCGCACGCCATATCCATCAAGTCCTTGGCCAAATCCACCAAATCTTCCGGCTCATTGTCAATGATGGTCAGGCCGAGTTTGGAATAGGTCTTCTCTTGCCACTGGCGTTCAATATCCTTTTCGCCGCTGTGAAACAGACCAAGTTTTTGAATTTTTGGAAATGTCAAAATTTCCGCTGTTTCTCTACAACGCAGAAATTTAGGTATATAGAGTGTAAATTTTCCCATTCCGGTCAAAAAATACGGCATCTTGTTTCCCATTCCCGATGGAATTCCTTGAAGCACCGGGAGGCAAATTGGCCCGGAGGTACTTCCGAGAAAGAAATGGCATTTTGCCAGCAGGTACATATCCATGAAGTCGTTATGATGGTATAATGCATAATCGATAATGCGCGGCCCAAGCTCCCTAGGCAGCGGTTCTTCGACCCCTGTACCCATTCGCAATACGAAACCCCCCTGTTCAACAACCCAATCGGCCGCCTGAAGATAATTTTCTATGGGGCAATCCCGAACAGGATTCCAATTATTGTCTAGGTAAGCAGGAGTTCGGGTATGCAGGCAAACAAACCAATCTTCAGATCCTATCCCGAGGGCTCGAAGCCCGGCTTGTCCCCGCTCTTCCTCTTCCTGGGTAAACGTATAACGCGGTCCACTCATTGAATATAAATTGTGTGCCGGCACGGAGCTGGGTGTTTTCACATAGAATCGAGTGTAGCGTATAATTGGCAGGCCACCAAAAGACAATCGGCGCAGAAATTTGGATTC
>MDTG01167608.1_pt1 | contig 11090 bp, 12 predicted proteins | sample 811421 | NCBI WGS metagenome assembly MDTG01 (sample SAMN05326645, study PRJNA326480) | marine metagenome | isolation source: seawater | place: Pacific Ocean: South East | collected 2011
CCAAAAATATAGATTTTTTTATTTATTGTCTCTAAAGTGTAATTTCTTGATTTAGTTCTTTTATTAAAGATTAAAGCTGTTCTTAACTGGCTTGTAATTAAAATATCTTTAGCTGTTTGTTTAAAATTAGAATTTCCTTTTATTGTTATGGCATTTTTTACCTCTCTAACACCCTTCGTTTCCCAAGCTAACTTAGTGATTTTTATCTTTTCTTCAGGTTCTTTAACTTTTCCTGATAAGAAAATTCTACCATCCAATACTTCCACTTGGATATTTAGAAAATATTTTTTTTCATTTAATGATAATCTAGCCACTAAATTTTTTTGCATAATAGTATCATCTATTTGCATACCGATAGTTCTTGGATCAAATGTTATATCTACCCCTGTCCCAAATCGAGAGACTGGTGAACAACTACTCATGAAAATTAATATGAAAATTGTGATTAAAAACTTCTTCATTTTTTATGTTTTAAACAAAGATTATAAATAATCTTTTTTGGAACTTCCTCTTTTTTAGAGATAAGCTCTACAACATCTTTTACTTTATAACTTTTTAAATATCTAATAATTTGTTTTTCAATATTGTTAAAATCTGTTGTTAACTTTTTTGTGTCTATTCTTTTTGAAAGAATAACTGTTAATTCTCCCTTCAAAGCGCTTTTGAAGTTTTCAATATTATCTATTTTACTACTATAATAAGACTCATATTTTTTTGTCATTTCTCTAGCAATAAAAATTTTTCTTCCTGAGAAAAATTTTTTGAACATCTTTAAATAGAAATTGATTTTTAATGAAGGGATAAAAAACACTAATGAAAATTCTATATTTTTTAGTTTTTTTAAAGATTTGTTTAGTTCATTTTCCTTTTTTGGTAAAAAACCATAAAACAAAAATTTATCTTCAAAACCGGAAAGGCTTACTGCAGATGTAATTGAAGATGCTCCCGGCACTGTAAAAATTGGATGATTTTTTTTTATACATTCATTAATGATCAAATTACCTGGGTCTGAAAGAGCTGGTGTCCCTGCGTCAGAAATTAAAGACAAAATTTTGCCCTGATTTAGATATTCAATAATTTTTTTTAAAGATTTTTTTTCATTAAACTTATGATAAGAAATCAAGTTATTTTTAATTTTATAATGATTTAACAACTTGAGCGAATGTCTAGTATCTTCACAAAGTATGAAATCTGATTTCTCTAAAATTCGGACTGCCCTTAACGAAATGTCTTCTAAATTTCCAATTGGTGTTGAAACAATGTATAAACCTTTAGCTAGAGCGCTCATAATAAAATATGCTTAAAATAGTATTAACTTTTATTACTTATATATTATTATTTATTAATTTTAACTTATTTGCTGAAGAAAATAAAAAAAATCTTAAAATTGGATTGCTAGCACCATTTAGTGGTGAATATCAAGAACTCGGCCAATCAATAATGTTATCCCTGCAGTTGGCTCTTGATGAAATTGGAGACAATAATATTAAAATCTTTCCTAGGGACTCGGGTTTTAAAAATGATAAGAAACTCATTAGTTCAATCGACTCTCTAAGAGATGAAGATATCAAAATAGTAATTGGACCAATTAATTTTGAAGATTTTAATTTATTAAATAAATACAGGGATATGATTTTTATTTCTCCATCAAATATCGATCCAAAAGTGCAAGACAATGTCCTTAGTGTAGGTATTAGCTTAGAGTCTCAGATTAAATCAATAGAAAATTTTATCAAAAAAAATAAAAAAGATAAGACAGTAATAATGTTTCCTAAAAATCAGTATTCAGAGTTAATTGAAAGAAAAATTAATAACATTGATCTTAAAAATTATAAAATATTTAAATATAGTTCTGATCCTAAGCTGATTACTAGTGAAATTGAAAAACTAACTAACTATGCACAAAGAAAAAGGAATCTACTTGCTAGGGTAAAAATTTTAGAACAAAAAGATGATGAAGTTTCAAAAATTGAACTCAAAAGGTTAGAGCAAAAATATACTATAGGGAAAGTGAATTTTGACTCAGTTATAATTATAGATTTTGGAAATAGCTTAAAAAGTGTTTTAACATCTTTAGTTTTTTCTGATGTTAATCAGGATGATGTACTTATAACAACAGTGAATCAATGGTTTGATAAAAGTATTTTTTTAGAAAATTCTATAAAGAGTCTTTATTATCCATCGGTCAATTTAAAGAATTTTGAAAGATATAAAAAAAAATATTTAAAAGTTTATAATGTTCAACCTAGTGAGATTACAATCTTGACTTATGATGCATTGGGATTGATTTATTATATTTGGAACAAAAAAGATAGTAAAGTAAGTTCAATCAAAGACTTTATGATTAAAGATCGTATTAAAGGTAAGATTGGAACCTTTAATTTTATTGATGGAAAGTTAATACAAGAGCTTAATATTTATAAAGCTTCAGATAAAAAATTTGTGAGATTTTAATTTTTTTTTTAATTTTTTAAAAGCTATGCTCCTATGATCAATTTTCATTTTCTTTCCTATTTGCATTTGTCCAAACGTAAGTTTATATCTATTTGGAATAAAAATAGGATCATATCCAAAGCCGTTTGTGCCTATAATCTTTTTTGAAATATGTCCGTTTATTATTCCGATAGATGTAATAATTTTTTTTTTATTAATCTTAATTGATAAACTACAAATAAATCTAGCTTTTCTATTTGCTTTAACTTTTTTAAGAATCTTTAACATCGCCTTTTTGAAACTACCGCTTTTTTTGGCCCATCTGGCTGAATGAATGCCTGGTTTTTTATTTAAAGCTGAAACCTCAAGACCAGAGTCATCTGATAAAGAAATTATATTAGATTTTTTATAAAAAAAATTTGCCTTGAGTTCTGAATTTGACCTAAAAGTTTTACCTGTTTCTTTGGGAGCCTTTATTTTTAAGGTTTTAGGTGAAATTTTCTTAATGTCTTTACTAATTAATTTGCTTATTTCCCTAAATTTTCCTTCATTGTGGGTACCAATAAGTAATAGATTATTTTTTTTCATTTAATACTAGTAATTATATTTTTCAATATTATATAGCAGGTATGAGCGAATCTAACAAAGACGAAAATATAAATAAAGAAGATAATAAAACTAATCCTTCAAAGGAGGTAAGTGAAAAAAAAATTGAGCTCACTATAGAAGAAAAATTAAAAATATCTGAAGAGAAACTTTTAAGAGCTTTAGCTGACTCTGAAAACCAAAGAAGAAGGTTTGAGAAAGAAATTAGGGATGCTTTTGATTTTGGAGGCTTCAATTTTGCAAAGGAAATATTAACATCATTAGATAATTTGCAAAGAGCCAAAAAATCGATTCAAGAGGATGAAGTTTTAAAAAAGAGTAAAGAATTTGAAAAATTTTTTAAAAATATTGAAATAATTGAGAGAGATTTAGTTTCCACCTTTGAAAAAAACAAAATTACTAAAATTAATTGTTTAAATAAAATGTTTGATCCTAATTTTCATCAAGCTATGTTAGAAATCGAAAATGATAAAGTTGAACCGGGTACTATTATTCAAGAAATTCAACCAGGTTTCATGTTTGCAGAAAGATTATTAAGACCTTCATTTGTAGGAATTTCCAAGAAAAAAGGTAAAAAAGATGACAAAAATAAATAAAAAAATGCCTTGTAGAATAGTATTTAGACCCCATATAGAAAATGTAAACAAAGGAAAATATGAGTAGAGTTATAGGAATAGATTTAGGAACAACCAATTCTTGTGTCGCTATAATGGATGGTGCACAAGCTAAGGTTTTAGAAAATACTGAGGGTGCAAGAACAACCCCTTCTGTTGTAGCTTTTTTAGAAAAAGATGAAAAGTTAGTTGGTCAACCCGCAAAAAGACAGGCCGTAACAAATCCTGAGGACACCATTTTTGCAGTTAAAAGACTCATAGGTAGAAAATTTGACGGGCCGTCAGTTCAAAAAGATATATCAAAAGTTCCTTACAAAATAATTAACTCTGAAAACGGTGATGCTTGGGTAGAGGGTAAAGGTAAAAAATATTCACCCGCACAAATCTCAGCATTTGTTTTGCAGAAAATGAAAGAGACTGCAGAAAAATATTTAGGTCAAGCGGTAACTAAAGCGGTTATAACTGTACCGGCTTATTTTAACGACTCTCAGAGACAGGCAACTAAAGATGCTGGAAAAATCGCTGGATTAGAAGTTTTAAGAATTATAAATGAACCAACTGCTGCTTCACTAGCATATGGTTTAGATAAAAAAGGTGGAAAAAAAATAGCAGTTTATGATTTAGGTGGAGGTACATTTGACGTTTCTATTTTAGAAATCGGTGATGGTGTATTTGAGGTAAAATCTACAAACGGAGATACTTTCTTAGGTGGTGAAGACTTTGATGATACTATCGTCGAATACTTAGTTAGCGAATTTAAAAAAGATAACGGAATAGATTTGAAATCTGACAAACTCGCACTTCAAAGATTGAAGGAAGCTGCTGAGAAAGCAAAAATTGAACTCTCTTCAGCAACGCAAACTGAAATAAACCTACCGTTTATTACAGCTGATAAATCTGGCCCTAAACACTTAAATTTAAAATTTACTAGAGCAAAACTAGAGGCTTTAGTTCAAAGTTTAATCGAAAGAACATTAAATCCATGTAAAACAGCTTTGAAAGACTCTGGTTTTTCCGCAGCAGAAATTAATGAAATAGTTTTAGTTGGTGGAATGACTAGAATGCCAAAAATTATTGAGACAGTAAAAAACTTTTTTGGAAAAGAGCCTAACAAAAGCGTGAACCCAGATGAAGTCGTTGCAATGGGTGCTGCTATTCAAGCTGGTGTGCTTCAAGGTGATGTTAAAGATGTTCTGCTTTTGGATGTTACGCCACTTTCATTAGGAATTGAAACTTTGGGAGGTGTATCCACAAAACTTATAGATAAAAATACAACCATTCCTACAAAAAAAAGCCAAGTATTCTCTACTGCAGAAGACAATCAACCAGCGGTTTCTATTAGAGTATTACAAGGTGAAAGAGAGATGGCAGCTGATAACAAATTATTAGGAAACTTTGAGCTAGTTGGTATACCTCCAGCTGCAAGAGGAACTCCCCAAATTGAAGTAACTTTTGATATTGATGCGAATGGTATTGTGAGTGTTTCAGCAAAAGATAAGGGGACTGGAAAAGAACAAAAGATACAAATTCAGGCATCAGGCGGTTTATCAGAAGATGAAATAAATAAAATGGTAAAAGATGCTGAGGCAAACAAAGAAGCTGATAAAAAGAAAAGAGATGGCGTTGATGCAAGAAACCAAGCAGATAGTATTGTTTTCTCCACTGAGAAAAGCCTTAAAGAACATGGAGACAAAGTTTCGGCCGAAGAGAAAAAAGCTATTGAAACTGGTGTAACTGATCTTAAAGAAGCTTTAAAGGGCACAGATACTGAGGATATAAAGAAAAAAACTCAAAACCTCATACAGGTTTCAATGAAACTTGGTGAGGCTATCTATAAAAGCCAACAAAAAAATCAGCCTAAAAACGATAAAAACAATAAAGATCCCAAAGACAAAGGTAATGACAAAGATAATGTGGTTGACGCTGACTTCGAAGACGTGAAAGAAGACAAAGAAAAAAGCGCCTAAGATAAAAAAAGGAGCAATTTCTTGTGGCAAAAAGAGATTATTATGAAATCTTAGGTGTATCTAAATCTGCTTCCAAGGATGAGATTAAAAAAGCTTATCGTAAATTAGCATTAAAATATCACCCAGATAAAAATAAAGGCGATAAGGCTTCTGAGGATAAGTTTAAAGAAGCAAGTGAAGCTTATCATGTATTGTCGGACGACAAAAGAAAGACAAATTATGATCAGTTTGGTCACGCAGCATTCGAGGGCGGAGGAAATCAAGGATTCGGTAATTTTGACTTTGGTTCTTCATTTTCAGATATTTTTGAAGATTTTTTTGGCGATGACGTCTTTGGTGGGGGGAGAAGATCTGGGAGAAGATCTTCAAATAGAGGTAATGATTTAAGATATGATGTATCGATAAGTATGGAGGAAGCTTATGCTGGCTTAAATAAAAAAGTAAATTATTCAACTTACAAAAAATGCTCTAGATGCACTGGACAAGGTTCTGAGCCAGGGTCAAAACCAATAACATGTAAATACTGTAATGGCAGAGGTAAAGTAAGATCAAATCAAGGATTTTTTACAATTCAGCAGACTTGTCCTGAATGTAGTGGTTACGGTGAGACTATAAGCAATCCTTGTAAGCAGTGTAATGGTAATGGTAAGACACAAAGTAAAGAAAGTGTTTCTGTAAAAATTCCTAAAGGTGTTGACGATGGGACTAGAATTAGGGTTTCCGGCAAGGGAGAAGCAGGTAGTAAAGGTGGATCAACTGGAGACTTGTACTTATTTATTTCCGTAGATAATCATAATATTTTTAAAAGGTCAGATGAACATCTATATTTTGAATTACCAATCACTTTTACAGATGCAGCGCTAGGTACTTCTGTTGAAGTGCCTTCTATAGACGGTGGTAAGGCTAAAATAAAAATTCCAGCAGGAACTCAACATGGAAAACAATTAAGATTGAGAGGAAAAGGTATGCCGTTACTAAGAGGAAATGGCTATGGAGACTTATATATAAAAATTATTACAGAAGTGCCTTCAAACTTAAATTCAAAACAAAAAGAACTTTTAGAGGAATTCAGAAAAATAGAGTCTGAAAAATCAAGTCCTATAATCAAAAGCTTTTTTGAAAAAGCAAAAAAATTCTGGAAAAATTCTTAATTATTTATGCTTATGCAAGAGATTATGACTGCTATTTTTCTATTAGCAGTGCTATTTTTAGTTTTGCCCTCATTCTTAAATACCAACAGTAAGTTCAAACAATTCATTCAAAATATTTCTATTTGGGCTATAATTGTCCTAATTATTGTTGTAATTATTAATCTTATTATATAATGAAAAAAATCAACTTAGCTATAACTGGTTGTTTAGGAAGAATGGGGCGACAACTCATTAAATCATCAAGAAATAAGAAAGAATTTAAACTAGTTTCTTTAACAGAAAGCAGAAATATCTCTAAAAAAATCTCAGGCATCAGACTGGAACTCAACACTAAAAATGCTTTTAAAAAAGCTAATGTAATTATAGACTTCACAGTTCCTAAGTGTACTCTCCAAGTTTTACAAATCGCTTCAAAATTAAAAAAAAGGGTGGTAATCGGAACAACTGGCTTTTCTAAAAATGAAGAGAATATAATAAAAAAATATTCCAGAAAAATTCCAATACTTAAAGCTGGAAATATGAGTTTAGGTGTGAATCTTTTAATGTACCTAACTGAGATAGCTTCAAAATCCTTAAATAATAATTTTCTTAGTAAAATTTATGAAGTACATCATAAATATAAAAAAGATCATCCATCTGGAACAGCTTTAATGTTGGGAAAAGGCATAGCTATTGGAAAAAACAAAAACTTTTACAAATTAATTGGAAAAAAATATCTTAATAAAAAAAAATTTCCCTTTAGCAAAAAGATAAACTTTAATTCCATTAGAAAGGGCAGTGTTATTGGGGAACATGAGGTAAAATTTTCTAGTGGTAAAGAAATTGTAACATTAAATCATGAGTCTTTTGATAGGGCTTTATATTCTGAGGGAGCCTTAACTGCATCTAAATGGTTGATGAAAAAAAAACCAGGTCTTTATTCAATGAGAGATTTATTAAACTTTAAGTGAATAATAAGAAAAAATCTTTAATAATACAGAAAATATTGAATCATACTTACCCTAAGGTTCCTATTCCTTTAAATTATAAAAATACTTTTACACTACTTATTTCAGTATTACTGTCAGCACAATGTACCGACGTTAATGTCAACAATGTAACTAAAGATATCTATCCAAAATATAATCATCCTAAACATTTCGCAAAACTAGGAAGAAAAAAAATTGAACGATTGATAAAAAAAATTGGAATTTTCAGAGTTAAAGCTAAAAGTATTTATAATCTTTCAAAAACTTTAGTTGAAAAATATAATAACAAAGTGCCCAACACCTATGAAGAATTGGAAAGACTGCCTGGAGTTGGACATAAAACTGCCAGTGTTGTAATGTCTCAAGGTTTTGGTTACCCTGCGTTTCCCGTTGACACACACATTCACCGATTAGCTCAGAGATGGGGATTAACAAATGGTAAAAATGTAGTTCAAACTGAAAAAGATTTAAAAGCTTTGTTTCCAAAAAAAAATTGGAATAAACTTCATCTTCAAATAATCTGGTACGGTAGAGAGTATTGTAAAGCAAGAGATTGTTTTGGTTTAACTTGCAAAATTTGTAAAAGCTGTTACCCAACTAGGAAAAAGAAATTTATTGCGAAGAAAGCTTAATATGAAAATTCTAGGTATAGGAAATGCTATAGTAGACGTTATATGCAAAATAGACGATAACTTCTTAAAGGACAATAAGCTTGTAAAAAGTACAATGAAGCTTGTAGATGAAATTGAGTTTAAAAAACTTCTGAAGAATTTAAAAATTGAAAAGACAATATCCGGTGGTTCAGTGGCCAACTCTATTGTTGGTCTTTCTCAACTTGGCAATAAAGTAGGTTTCATAGGTAAAGTCAATGATGATGACTTGGGTAAAAAATATTTAGAGGGACTTGAAAAGGAAAAAGTTGAGTTTCACAATAATATTAAGTCAGAAACAACACCTACTGGAACTTGTTTGATTTTAATTACTCCAGATTCTGAGAGAACGATGTGTACTTTTTTAGGCACTGCAGGAAAAATAAATGAAAACGATATTAACGAAGCAATAGTACAACAAAGTGAAATTACTTTCCTTGAAGGATATTTGTGGGATAAAGGTGACCCACAAAAAGCATTTAATAAAGCAATAATGAACTCCTCAAAATCTGCTATGTCTCTTTCTGACTTATTTTGTGTTGAAAGGCATAAAAATTACTTTTTGGAATTAGTGCAAAATAAATTAAATATTATTTTTGCTAATGAACAGGAAATTATGGCTTTAATAGACGCAAAGAGCTTCGATCAAGTCGTAGGTTTTTCTAAAGAAATTAAGAAGTTGATAGTAATAACTCGAGGTGAGAATGGTGCAGTTGCAATACTTAACAATGAAGTTCAAGAATGCAATGCAAAAAAGAATTTAAATATTAAAGATCTTACTGGTGCAGGTGATTTGTTTGCAGCTGGTTTTTTACATGGTTATGTGAATAAATTTTCTCTTAAGGAAAGTTTAGAAAAAGGAACAGAACTATCCTCTAAAATAATTCAACAAGTAGGCGCAAGACTTTAATCTTATTAAACTTTTGCTAAACTTGTTCAGAATGTTGATTTTTCTTTTTTCTTTTAAAACTTCCTTTTCCCTTTTTAGGTTTGACGATTCTGGGTTTGTACTTTAAAGACATCAATTCTTTTGCAAATTTATTTCTTTTTTTCAAATTGTATATCCTCTTTTTTCGTTTTTAAGAAACAAATCATCATTAAAAGTTTTTTTAATCTTTTTTCGCAATCTATAAATATGAGTTTCTACTGTGTGAGTGTCTGCATCATCAGAGTATTTCCATATGGCTGAAAGTATTTCTTTTTTTTTAGTAAATAATTTTTTATAAAGCAGTTCAATAAGTTCTATCTCTTTTTCTGTTAATTCTAAAAATATATTATTCTTAGAAAGTTTCCTGGCATTTTTATCTAAAATATAATTGTGTATTTTTAGGGCTGAATTAACTTTAAATTTTCTTTTAACAATATTGTCTATAACAACTTTATTTATTTGATCAATAGATGTTGGTAAGAATAGTTTTTCAATATTATCTTTTAAATTAATTATTTGTGAGCTATATATAATAACTTTATTAATAGTCTCGTCTTTTAAGATATTCTTAATATTATTATCTGTCAAAAGATCTTCATGAACTATTAAGCCTAGATACTTTTTTAAATCACTCTCTTTTACAGTCTCGTTATTTGTTTCTAAATTGAAGTCTAAATGTTCTTTTATCTCAAATAACGAACTATTAAATTCTTTATTTCCTAATGCCAAAATGATATTTTTTTTGTCACTCATGAATATTAAACTAAAAAAAAAATTTGTTTATTTTAAGGATTATAAAGTAAAATGCGCAATTGGTAAAAGAGGAATAACCAGTAAAAAAATTGAAGGGGATAAATGCACTCCAAGAGGTAAATTTAAGTTAAATTATATCCTATTTAGAAAAGATAGAGTTAAAATTCCAAAATCACAGTTAAAGTTAGTGCCTATAAAGAGAAGTTTTGGTTGGTGTGATGACATTAAGTCGAAAAATTATAATCAATTCATTAAGTTTCCATTTAGCCATAAAGCAGAGAAATTATATAGATCTGACAATATTTACGATATTATTATAGTTATTGATTACAACTTAAAACCCATAAGAAAAAACAAGGGAAGTGCAATTTTTTTACATGTGGCAAAAAATAATTATAGTCCAACTTTAGGATGTATATCTGTTTCAAAAAAAAATTTAAAAAAACTTATAAGTTTTGTTACAAAAAAATCTTATATAACTATTTATTAGCTCCTTTTTCCAAAAATAGCGCTTCCAATTCTTAGAAAAGAAGCTCCAGACTTTAATGCATCAATATAATCATTAGACATACCAATACTTAATTCTTTGAGACCTAAATCTTTATTAAGTTCTGCAATTTTTTTAAAATATCTTTCGGAATTATTATCATTTGGAGGAATGGCCATTAGTCCTACTATGGATAATTGAGTATTATTATTGCAAAAATTAAAAAATTCTTTAAGTTTTTCTATTTGAATACCTCCTTTTTGATCCTCAGAGCCAAGATTAACTTGAATAAAATATTTTAATTTTTTATTCTTTTCTAGTTCTCTTTTATTTAATTCAATTGCTAGTTTTTCATTATCTAAAGAATGTATGTAGTCAAATAATTCTATAGCTTTTTTTGCTTTATTTGACTGTAGTCTACCGATCATGTGAAGTCTTAATAGGCTATTATCCCTTTTAACTTCTAACCATTTTTTTTCAGCCTCCTGAACTTTATTTTCGCCAAAGTGCTTATGGCAATGTTTTACTAATGG
>MDTG01292187.1_pt1 | contig 11090 bp, 9 predicted proteins | sample 811421 | NCBI WGS metagenome assembly MDTG01 (sample SAMN05326645, study PRJNA326480) | marine metagenome | isolation source: seawater | place: Pacific Ocean: South East | collected 2011
CAAGAGTCTATGTATTGGTTAACTGGATATGACACTTTTGGTTATGTTTTTTTTCAAACTTTAATTTTAGATCAAAAAGGAAATATTGTGTTATTAACTAGAGCACCTGATTTAAGACAAGCACAAAACACCTCTAATATTGAAGATATAAGAATTTGGATTGATAAAGATGGATCAAATCCTACTGATGATCTTAAAGTTATTTTAGATGAACTTAATCTAAAAGGTAAAAAATTAGGTGTTGAGTATGAAGCTTACGGGCTTACTGGAAGAAATGCATTAAAATTAAATAAATCATTAATAAATTATTGTTCTATTGAAGATAAGTCAGAATTAATTACAAAATTAAGGGTAGTAAAGTCAAAAGAAGAAATTGTTTATGTTAGAAAAGCAGCTGAACTGGCAGATAAAGCTTTGGAAGAAATATGGAAACATGCAAAATCTGGAGTAAGTGAGTCAAAAATTCTAGCTGAAATGAATAGAGTAATTTTTGAAGGAGGTGGAGACTACCCTGCTAACGAATTTATAATTGGATCAGGTAAGAATGCACTACTATGTAGATATCAGTCAGAAAAACAAAATTTGAATAATCCTGATCAATTAACTATCGAATGGGCTGGAACATATAAACACTATCATTCGGCAATGTTTAGAACGATACCTATTACTAAAGCAAATCCAAATCATTATAAAATGCATCAAGCATGTATTGAGGCATTACAAAATTGTGAAAGTAAATTAAAAGCAGGAAATAAAATTGGCGAGGTATTTGATGCTCATGCAAAAGTATTTGATGATCATGGATATCAAAAAGCTAGAATGAATGCCTGTGGCTACTCTTTAGGAACAACTTTTTCTCCAAACTGGATGGACTGGCCTATGATATACACTGGCAATCCATATGTCATCGAAGTTGGAAACGTATTCTTTATGCATATGATTTTAATGGATTCAGAAAATCAATTAGCAATGAATTTAGGCGAAACATACCTAGTAACTGAGTCAGGAAATCAAAGACTTGGTAAACATAAGTTAGACTTAGTTATTTTATGATAATCTTTTAAGCATTTGCAATCCATTACAATACTTAGAAAATCTTATTTCTTGAAAAGGAAATTGTTTAAATAAATCATCAATACTTTTATCAATAGAAGATTTAAGCTCAACAATTATATTTGGATCTTCACTGATATAATTTTTATCGAATAGACTATATTTAATATTTGTATCAAAGGTCAATCTTACGTCGCCTTGGATAAAATATTCCCTATCATAAATTACGTTTAAAATTGGTTTACAGACGCCATAATTTGAGTCAAAAAATCCATTTTTTAATGAAATTTCATATTCTTTTTCAGAAATTTTTTTATTTTTTTTATATCGGCCTTCTATACTTGATATTTTATATTCAAGAAAAAAATCTTTATTATCAGAAAAAGGATAAGTTCTTATTCTAATCTTTTTTCTTGGAGTCAAACCTTCAATTGAATCATGATACATTCTATGCTCTAAATTATCAAAATAAAGACTTTTGACTTTTCTTGCTTCATATAGCTGTTTTAGTTTATTTTTTAAAAGATAATTTTTAAACTCAAAAAAATTTTCTTTTTTTATGTATAATTTTTTTTCTAACCTGAAACTCATAGCTATCTTGGTCTTACACCATATCTAATATAATTTTTTGAAGCAAATTTAATCAAGTTTATAGCTTCATTTTGCGAACTATAGTTTATGAAAGAAACAATATTGTTTCCTTTATAACTTTCAAACCATTCAGAAATTTCTATCAATAATTGATCGTCATTTTCTAAAATTTCATTAACATCATTAAATTTATAATAAATTGAGTCTTCTTGGACAGCTACGATTTTGTCATCTTGTTCACCTGTATCTGTCATTTTTAATAAACCAATTATTTTAGCTTTTAGTACAGTTCCTCTAGGTAATGGATTGCCCAAAACTATTGCATCTAAAGGGTCTCCATCTCCACCAAGGTTTATTGGAAGAACCGTTTTTGGTATCATTCCATAGTTTACAGGGTAATTTCCATAGTTAATAATTCTTGGAGTGCCCATAAAAAATTCATGCTCTAAAGATCCATCTATTTTTGAAACTTCCCATTTTTGATTAGTATTTTTAGGTATCTCAATTACTATATTTGCACGAGTATCTGAAACTAGAGATTCAAAATCAGATAAAAAATTTTTTTTTCCTTTAATCTTATAATCATCTATTTTTTTTAAACCTTTTGCCAATTCGGAAGATAAGCTGTTATTTAATGTTAATAAATTAAATAAAATAAGTATTATTGTTAATCTCATTTATAAATCTTTTTCTAATTCAATTTTAGAAAATTTATCAAAAACTTTTTTTCTATAAAAATTTTTACAAATAGAATTTTTAATTTCTATAACACCACCATTAAATTCTTGTTTTTTATTGTATGCTGCTAAGCAATCTTTTGTATTAGTTATAGTTGAATTATTAACAATAGTTTTTGATGAATCTTTAGAGGCAATGCCGGTATTGGCGTAAGAAATATTTGCTTCACCCAATTCTATTAAAGTTTTCTCTCCTACTGATATTGCTTTATCACCACATCGTGAAAGATCTGATTTTTGAACTATATAACGACCTCCAGAAAAATCTATACAATCATTTCTTGAATTTTTTATATCAAGATTTTCAATCTCGAGGTTTGAAAAGTCTAAATCAATTCCATCAAATAAGGAATTTTCAGATTTAATATGAGTTATTTTTCCATTAGAATTAATAATATTAATACCATCTTCACAATTAGAATTATTTACAGCTAATTTTAAATTATTAATATTTAATTGTATAAGTGATAAACATCCAGTTAAAGTTCTGTGGTCATATTTATAAGAATTTCTATTTTTAAAGAAATTTTCCTTTCCAATAAATTTTATTGTCACATTATTGATAGATCCATTTAGAAAGAAAGCTCTTCCAGATTTTTCTTTTTGGTAAACTGAAAAGATTTTGTTATTTTCATCAAATTCAAAATCTATATTTTCATTATAATAAAAACTTACATTATTAAAATATTCATTTTTTAACAAAATTTTTTTATAAGATCTAAGAATTGGATTTGAATCTCCAAAATATTGATGATCAATTTCATTTAAAATTAAATTTCCCTCTAAAAGATTTCTCATACTAACTTTATCTAATTTAAGACTTTGTTCACAATTCATATTGTTTTTCTCACAAAGTAAAAAAGATATATTAGAGTTCGAACTATCTGTATTATATTTTACAAATCTGATATGTTTCTTTTGTTCATTTAAGTTATTAAAATAAGTTTTTACAAGCTCTTCAAATTTTGGAATGTTTTTATTAAAAGATTCCTTTTTTTTTTCTTTTTTAAATAATTCATTTATAATTCCAAGATTTTCATCTATTTTAGCTAATTTAAAATCAAATTTATTCCTATCTATTTGAAGATTTCTTAATTCGAGTTTCTTGTAAAATTTATCTTTATCTATGCCACTAATTAAAAATTTTGTTTTTTCAATAGATTCATCATAATTTGAGCTAAAAGGAGGGCTTAATTTTTTAAATTTTTTATCAATAATTAGATCACCATCATAATAAATTGGCTCAAAATAACCTTCAAAAGAATTCCAATAGAATTTTCTGTTATTTCCATAAAGCATATGGTGTCCATTTGCAGAAAGTATTAAATTATTAAATATATTTAACTTTAGTTCTTTTTCTTTAGATTTTTCTGCTAATAAATAATTGTTCATATTAAAATTCAAAATAGAAAAATCATCATTATCAAAACTAAAATTATACAAATAAACTAAATATATATAATTCAATTTACTTAAGGCATTAAATGACGTAATAGCAAATTTATCATTTTTTGCAGCCCAACTTGAATTAGTTTGTTTTGATAATTGAATTTTCTTTCCAAGTTTAAATTGTTTGTGAATTTCAGGCCAATTAATGTTTGGATTGTTTTCTACTTTAGAGGCAAATTTCATCATGTACTTTTCATCACCTTCTAATATGGGCCCTTCTCTTCGACTATGATATTCTAATAACTCTTTAGTAATTTTCTCCTGAAATATCATTTCAAGATTTTGATTATTAAATTTTACATCAACCATTTGTGTTCTTGGAGCAATGTATCCAAGTTCTCTTAAAAGTTCGGTCATGAAAATTTCATCTTCATGGTTCCCTCTAGTCTCTTTTAAAAAAATTTTAAATTTAGTTATATTATTAATATTTCCATCAATTAGACGAACATCTAAACTTTGAAAAACATTTCCACCTTTGTATATAATATGGTCTTTAAAATTTCCATGAGTTCTTATTTTTGCATCATAAGTGCAAAATATATTATCTTTATAAAAAAAAGTTATTTTCGATAAAAATGTTTTTTTTAAATTTTTTGGAATTAAGTAAGTATTATCTGTAAGTATTCTTATATTGTTAACCTGCCATCCTCTGTAATCATTTACTTTAATTTCAATTGATTTAAGATGAAGTTGTTCATTATAGAGACTTTTATTACAAGAATTTTCTTTTGCAAAACTAACATTATTAAAAGAAAATATAATTAATATTAATAATATCTTTCTATATATAATTAACATCTATTTTCTTAATTCCATCCGTGCCTTCAATTTCATCTTTAAATTTTTTCAGTTGATCTTTATTTTCGAAAGCTAAACGGTAAAAATATTCTTTATTATCTTGATGATGTATAACTGCTTTTAAGTTATTACTCTCTTCAATTTTATCTATTTTTGAAGAAGATATTATTTCCATCTGATTAAATTCAATACCCTCATTGAATGAAATATTATAAAATGACTTGCCATCTGTTTTTTTAAAATGTTTCTGTAGATATTTTAAAGAATGAATAATTAAGATTGATAAAATTATTAATATTGCTGCATATAGGTTATTTACACTTGTGGCGATACCTATTGTTATAAGATTAAAATAAATAATTAGTTCTAATGCGCTCTTAACAGGATGTCTAAACCTTACAATAGATAAAGCTCCAATCATTCCTAAAGAGAGAGCTATATTCCCATAAATTACTTTAGTTATTACATGTGTAATTATTGGTAATAAAAAAAATGAAACAGTTTGCGCATATGATTTAGCCCAGGCTTGTCCTGAGGAAATTAATGATGATCTTAAAAAATAACCACCTAAAAGTATTATTATTAATGATATAATTTGTTCCATATTTATCTAAATAGATTGATAATTATAATTTTTTAAATGTAAACATTTTTATATATATCAATATATATTAGGATAAATTGATGATTTTTAGAAAGTAATTTTGATAAAATAACAATATGGATATCTTCATAAAAATTATAGCACTTATAATTATATTATTTTTAATAAAATATGGTGTAAAAAAAATTAAAAAATATAGAAAAATTTATTCAAAGAATGGATTAGATGGAGTTTATTATTATTTTATTAATAAAAATATAAAAAACACTGGATTAAACAATTTTATTGATAAAAAAAGAAGGGACTTGGTACTTCAGATTTCTAAAAAAACTAATCAAGAAATATATTCTGGTCCTTACAAAGGAGTAAAATTATTAAATTTATTTAGCTCATATAATGTTGACCTAGTATCAACAAGCCTAGGAACTTATGAGTTAGAAGTCCAAAAAAAAATTATAGATTTAAGCAAAAATTTTAATTTAAAAACTTTTGTGGATTTAGGTGCAGGGGAAGGTTTTCATATAGTAAGTTTAGTAAAAAAAAAAATTTTTCAAAGAGGTTTGGCATATGAAATAGACGAAAAAAGTAGAGAAACTTTAAGTAAAAATTTAAAACTAAATAATTTAGAAAATAAAATTGAAATTTATAATGAAGCTAACTTTGAGAGTTTAAAAAAAAATATCAATGTCAATGATACAAAGGATCTCCTATTTTTAATTGACATCGAAGGTAATGAATTTAATCTTTTAACTAAAGATTTTTGTGAATATTTCCAAAATAGTTTTTTTATTATTGAAGATCATAACTTTAATGTGGTGGAAGCTGATAAAAAAAATAATTTTTATAGTCTAATTAAAAATTATTTTAATATAGAAATATTAAATGATACTGTTAAAGATCCCTTCAATATAGATATATTAAATGAATATAATGATGATGAGAAATATCTCATGATGTCTGAAGGTAGACCTAAGAAAATGCAATGGCTAGTACTTAAACCAAAAAGTAATTAATTTTACTTTAATCTAATTCAAATTCTAAAGAATAATCTTTTTTCAATTTTTGATCTTGTTTGATTTTTTCCAAATAACAATTTCCTATTACTAAATTATCTAGCTCAGTACCCATAAAACAATTAAATGCATCATTAGGAGTATTTACAATAGGCTCTCCTCTTACATTAAATGAAGTATTTACAATAACAGGACAATTTGTTTTTTCTTTAAACTTTTTAATTAAATTATAATATTTTTGATTAGTTTCTTTATGAACGGTCTGGATTCTAGCAGAATAATCTACGTGTGTGACCGCTGGTATTTCTGATCTTTTAATATTTAATTTATCAATACCAAATAATTTTTTTTCATCTTCAGTTATTTTATTTTGTTTATCTTTTTTTATTTCTGCTACCAACAACATATATGGACTATCATCATTTAATTCGAACCAATTATTTATATCATCTCTTAGTACTGACGGGGCAAAGGGTCTAAAGCTTTCTCTATATTTAATTTTTAAATTTAAATTTTTTTGCATTGAAGGTGATCTTGCATCACCTAAAATTGATCTTCCACCTAAGGCTCTAGGACCAAATTCCATTCTACCTTGGAACCAACCTATAGCTTTCCCATTTGATAAATCATTTGCAGTTTTTTCAATAAGCTCTTCCTCATTTAATATTTCATATTTTGCACCTAAATTATTTAATATTTTTTGGATTTCTTCATTTTCGTAAGATGGTCCTAAATATGAACCATGCATTTCATCTTTATTCGAAGTTTGTCTTTCTTTTTTTAATTCCAAATACCAATAAGCTAATGCTGCTCCCAATGAACCTCCAGCGTCACCTGCAGCCGGTTGTATCCAAATATTATCAAAAATTTTCTCTTTCAAAATTTTTCCATTAGCAACACAGTTTAATGCTACGCCACCTGCTAAACACAGATTTGAAATTTTATATTCGTTTCTTAAAGATTTACAAATTTTAATCATTATATCCTCGGTTACTTTTTGAATCGAGGATGCAATATCCATATGAAATTGTATTATTTTTTCATTTTTACTATCGCGTGGTTTATGTCCAAACAAATTGTGAAATTTATCGTTAGTCATCGTTAGTCCTGAAGTATAGTTAAAATAGTCTTGATTTAATCTGAAGGAACCATCATCTTTAATATCAACTAAATTATTTAATATTAAGTCAGTATATTTTGGTTCACCATAAGGTGCTAAACCCATAAGTTTATATTCACCACTATTTACTTTAAATCCAATATAATAAGTAAAAGCAGAGTACAAAAGACCTAATGAATGAGGAAAATGAATTTCTTTATCTATTTTTACATTATTTTTATCTCCAACTGCAACTGTAGTCGTGGCCCACTCACCTACTCCATCGGCAGTTAAAATTAAAGCTTTAGAAAAAGGTGAAGGATAAAAGGCGCTTGCCGCATGACTTAAATGATGTTCAGAAAAAAAAATCTTTTTTGCATCAGAAAATTTTTCATCGTGTTGTTTTAGCAAATTAATTAACATTTTTTTTTGAAAAAGTTTTTCCCGTAACCAACTTGGCATTGCCTTAGAAAATTGAATAAAACCTTTAGGTGCAACTGCTACATAAGTTTCTAAAAGTCTCTCAAATTTTAAAAAAGGTTTTTCATAAAATACAATTGCATCTATTTCAGAAAGCTTCAATTTTGAAAAATTTAAAACAAATTCTATTGCATTAAACGGATAGTTCGCATCATGTTTTTTTCTAGTGAATCTCTCTTCTTGAGCTGCAGCAACTATTTTTCCATCAATTATTATTGATGCAGCACTATCGTGATAAAATGATGAAATTCCTAAAATTGATGTCATTGTAATATATTGCTTAGTAATTTTAATTTTTTGTTAATTATATTTGCTTGATAAATATTTCCTTTATAAGTTTTGTGCATTTCATCACATAAAAAAATATTTTGTAAATCTTTTTCAAATATTTCATCTGTATCTATTATTTTTACAAATGGATAAAATTTTTTTTCAATCTTCCTAATTGTATCATTATATAATAAAAGTTGATATTTTTTTTCATTTGAAAAATTATCAGAACTTAATAGAGAAACTAAGTAAAATTCACTTACACCAAATTTTTTAGAAACATTAATTGCTTCATTTGTATTAATTTCAAAATTTTTAACTGCATTAATCAAATCTTCCTTTGATGGATTGATCTCAATACGATCAAAAACATTTTCATTTATCAACTTTACTTTTATTCTAAATATAACTTTGTCTAATAATGCATATGACAGTAAATATGATTTTAATGTTTTATCGACCCTTTTGATATTTAAAAGAAATTTATTTTTTTTTGCATCGCTAAAATCATATTTAAGAATATTTTTATTTCTATAATCCGAGTGTCCAAGAACGTTGGTAACATTAAATTTATTTGCCCATAGAATAATCTTAGGAGAGTATTTAACAATTTCTTTCAAAAGAATTGATATTTGCTGATCTGAATTTGCTCCTCCAAATGCAAAATTTTTATAGTCAAAATTCTTATTTATTTTAGAAATTTCGTCGGGCCATGAAGAAGATTGACGAGACTCACATGCATAACCATCTGTGGTTGAACCACCAAAAATCCAAATTCTTTTTTGTGAAGATGTATTTGATTGTTTTTTAAATACACCAGCTTTATCGTAAATACTTATTTCTAACTTTGATAAATCCACTACATCGAAAGAAATGGACTTTTTAAATCCATATTTGAAAACACCTATATTTGTAGGAAAAAAAATAAATACTCTTGTGATTAGTTCTAAAAAAAAAATAAAAAAAACAAACGAAGAAAAAATTTTTATAGATGTAGAAATTATTTTCAAAACTTATTTATTTAAAATATAGTATATATGAAAGGTGCTATAGCAGACCCTTGGCTTAAAACTATTAATCCTCCAAATATTACTAAAACAAAAATTATTGGTAAAAGCCAATATTTTTTTCTAACTTTTAAAAACTCCCAAAATTCTTTAATAAATTCCATTTTTTTAAAATTGATTTTTCATACTAGACTTTATATCTTTTTTTTCAATCCAATATGTTTTTTCATTATTTTTTTTCAAGTTAATTAAATCTTTTCCAAATAATTTCATTAAAATTCCAGTTGGTGTAACCACAAAAAAAAATATTATTCCCATGACTATTGGTGCTATAAAATTACCTAAAAAAATACCAAATTTAAACCAAGCTTTATTTAAAGGTGTAAGTAAGCTTGAATTGAATAAACCTAAGATAAGAAAAATAAATGAAATTGTTAAAGACCAAATTCTTATTTCACCACTTTTTAATAAAGGCCAAAGGGCTATTAGCAAAAAAACAATAAAAAATACTATACCAAAGTTTCTATTTGAACTGATTTTTATATCCTTGTATTTCACTTTAAGTTGCTGTTTTTTGAGGTTTCATATCTTCCCTTTTAATACCTGCAACAGAAACTGGTTTTTTCATTGCATCTCTTCTAAAAGGTTCGCCAAGTTCTTGGTTTAATATTACCTCTATGAAAGTAGTTATTCCTTTTTTTTGATCCTCGCATGATTGTTTTATTGCTTTAGTAGTTTCTTCCATTGATTTAACTGTCACACCTTTTAATCCACATGCATTAGCAACTTTAGCAAAGCTTAATTCTGGGTCTAATTCAGTTCCTACAAAATTATCATCAAACCAGAGTATTGAGTTTCTCTTTTCTGCTCCCCATTGATAATTTCTAAATATAACCATTGTTATAGCTGGCCATTCTTTCCTTGCGCAAGAACTCATTTCATTCATACTGATTCCAAAAGCTCCATCTCCTGCAAAACCAATAACTGGAGTTTCAGGACATCCGATTTTAGCACCTAATATTGATGGAAATCCGTATCCACATGGTCCAAATAAGCCTGGTGCTAAATATTTTCTGCCTTTTTCAAAAGTTGGATATGCATTTCCTATAGCGCAATTATTTCCTATATCACTTGATATGATTACATCATCTGGCATAGCAGATTGAATTGCTCTCCACGCTTGTCTCGGTGACATTCTATCTTTATCTCTTTCTCTTGCTTCTTTATTCCATACAGTTCCAGGATCATCATCTTCATGATCAAGACTAGTTAATGTTTGTAACCATGCCGATTTCGTTTTATGTATTAAATTCTTTCTATCTTCTCTTCCGCTATCTCCTGCATTTTTTGATAGATTTTCAATTATTTGAATTGCAACTTGTTTAGCATCACCAGCTATACCCACGGTAACTTTTTTAGTTAAACCTATTCTATCTGGATTTATATCAACTTGTATAATATTTGCTTTTTTGGGCCAATAATCAATTCCATACCCCGGAAGTGTTGAGAAAGGATTTAATCTTGTACCTAATGCCAAAACTACATCAGCTTTGGAAATTAATTCCATAGCAGCTTTAGAACCATTATAGCCAAGTGGACCTACTGCTAGTGGATGGCTACCTGGAAAACTATCATTGTGTTGATAGCCGCTACAAACTGGTGCATCAAGTTTCTCAGCTAATTTTTTACATTCATTTATTGCATTTCCTATCACTACTCCTGCTCCAGATAAAATCACTGGAAATTTAGACTCTGATAATATTTTAGCAGCTTTTTTAATTGCTTCTTTTCCTCCCTCTTGTCTTTCAAATCTTACAATTGGAGGAATTTCAATATCAATAACTTGAGTCCAATAATCTCTTGGTACATTTATTTGCGCTGGTGCTGAACCTCTAATAGCTTTTTCAATAACTCTATTTAAAACTTCAGCCATTCTTGAAGAATCTCTTACTTCCTCTTGATAGCAAACCATGTCTTTAAACAAATTCA
>MDTG01314619.1_pt1 | contig 11090 bp, 4 predicted proteins | sample 811421 | NCBI WGS metagenome assembly MDTG01 (sample SAMN05326645, study PRJNA326480) | marine metagenome | isolation source: seawater | place: Pacific Ocean: South East | collected 2011
GAGGAGATGGTAATGCATTCCAAGATGGTGGAACAACATTCTCAACACCTGCTGACTATGCTGAATATTTTGAATGGTCTGATGGTAACTCAGCAAATGAAGACCGTAGAGGTATGACTGTCGTATTAGATGGTAATAAAGTCAAAGTAGCAACATCATCTGATTCTACTGATAATATTATTGGAGTTGTATCAGGAAATCCAGCTGTTGTTGGTGATGGTGCTTGGAATAAATGGGCAGAAAAATATTTAAAAGATGATTTTAATAATTATATACTCGATTCTGACGGTCATCGTCAATTAAATTCCTCTTACGATTCTACAAAAGTTTATACACCAAGAGCAGAACGTCAAGAATGGGATGCAATTGGTATGGTTGGTAAACTTCGTATTCGCAAGGGTCAGCAGACTGGAACTCGTTGGATTAAAATGAGAGATATATCCGATACTGTTGAAGAGTGGTTAGTTAGATAAATAACTAAAAAATGCTATATAACGACGCAGCTGGAAAACAATTTCAAAAAGTATATAAGAGAATCGGTATCAGAAGAGATCGCAATTTTTCTGATCTGTCGAATCCTACTGAAGGTTTAGAGAACTTATTAGATACTTTGGTTGATGTATCAGGGACTCAGTTTTTATCTAAAGATTTAGCAGCAATTAAAAATATTTTTGCAAGAGGTTTAACAAATAGTGCTTATTTAAATATTGCGGGTAGTGCAGTTAAGTTTACAACTCAAAATGGAGTTACTGCAAGTTTTAATCCTCGAATTACATATCAAAATCGTTTAGATAAAATTGAAATATTTTCAGGAACACCAAGATTAAATGGTGGAAATGGATTAACAGCAAAATATTTTCAAAATGATCAGATATTATTTGATGAGCATTCAGATTTTCAATATAATGTAGATCCAAACTCTACAGCTGCAAATGTTTTTGGAGGAACAACTACAGATGGTGCAATTGACGATGATAACTTTTGGGAGGCAGGTAATTTTAGTTATACTTCAAATATTCATCCACAATCAGCAAAAGTAAACACTGGTGTGAAATGGGAAGGGTATTTTATTCCATCAATTACAGGAACAGTTGATTTTCGCACTCAGTCCACTGGTTATTTTAGTGTTGATTTTCAACAAGTTGGATATAAAGAAAATGACGACAAACAAATAACATCATCAGGAATCGGAACTTATACCGAGCATGTAAGAATTGGTCTTAGCACAGCAATTTCAGCTATAAGCGGTACTTCAGGATCAAATGAAATTACAGTTTCTAATGCGAATCTTGAGAGAATGAACACGATTGGTATTGGAATGACTGTGGTTCATTCAAATATTGCCACAAATACAGTGATTGGAGGTTTTAATAAAACATCAGGAGTGATTACTCTTACACCTCCAGCTGGAAGTGCTAGTGCGGTCACTGGAACAATATCAAATCAAAGTATAACATTTAAGAGAGATTTGGGTACGACTGTATTTCATAATTTTACAACTCAAGTATTGACTGCATACGAAAAATATCGTATTCGTTACAGATATTTTCATCATAAAAATTTTGAAGCAAAAGATATTCCTAGAACAATTAACATAGACTATCAACAAAAAAATCAAAGCACAACTACTAATTTGAGGTACACTTCTTTATACAGTTTAGATTATGATTTTTCATCTCTTGCTAAAGGTGCATTTAACATATACTTTGATAATTCTGTTTTGTTTGGTGGAACAAATGTATTTCAAGTTTTATCAACAGATCCGATTGGACTTGGAAATCGAGATGATAGTTCAAAATATGTTAAATTAAAATCTACAAGTAAACTTGATGTAACATATAAGGTAAAACAAGAATTGGGAAGTGATACTGGAAATAAAACTAGAGGAATAATAAGAAGAAGCACATCTTGTTCTACTACAAGTGGCAGTTCAGTTATTGAAATTGTTAATAAATTAACAACAGACATGGAAATTGGTAATTATGTTTTTGGAACTGGAATTCCTGCTAATGCGAGAGTTATTGATATCACAATTAATCAATTCGTACTTATTGATCAACCCGCAACCGCAACTGAATCTAATCCATTAACATTCATCAATCACCGTGGATTTGTAAAGAGAGTTATAGTTAATGCAAATGTTAATGGTAGTAATGAAATATTTGCAAGTGCAAGCACACCACTTTTGGCAGCATCTCCAGATGAAAAGACAACTCATGTAGATGTTCAGAAAGATATGGTTGTGATTGGAAGTAATATTGATGCGATTCAAATAACTGGTGTTACTGGCCCGAGTGGTACAACTGGTGGAAAATTAACTCTTGCCTCAACTACCAATTATGATGGTTCAAATATAGCTGCAGATGCAGATGAGGCAATATACATCTATCAATCACGAGGACTGAAAGATAATAGTTTAATTACATTCTGTGATAAACTTGCCACATCACCAACAGTTCAGTGTTTAATCGCAACAAGTGCAGTAGCAAGTGGAAATGAAATTCCAGTTGAAACCTCTGCCAGTGGTGGTATAATCTCTGCAGGTTCAATTAATACTAATAATATTGGAAGTGGTAATTGGAATATACAAGGATTTAACTTTGCCTCTGGAACTAAAATTCAATCAATTAGTACAAATAAAATAACTCTGACTCAAAATATAGATAAAGCAATTGTTAGTGGCACTCAATTCACTGCTACAACGAACAGTGATGACCGTCAATTATGTTGTCCACCTACTGACACCTCTCCACCTTTTACTGCCACTGAAGAGGGTTTAAACACCAGTGTAGGGGAAAGACCAAATCTTAGATTTGAGAATGGTAATTTGGTATTTGATCAACTTATTATTCAAAGTAATTCAAACTCTAATAACATAGAGGATTCAGATACTTATCCTTCAGCAGCGATAGATCGTAAAATAAATATTAGAACAAATGTTAATACTGCTACTGGTACTGGAAAAAATTACAAGATATTAGCATCATCATCTTAAAAAAAGTTTTTGGTTAAATTTTTACCAAAATTTTTTTTCCAACTTTTTTGGGATTAAAAGTTGATTTTAGTTTTCAGTTAGAAGCAAATAATATGATTCTTGGTTTCCATTTTCATCTTGAACTTTAATTGGTATCTTATGAGTGAAGGAAGATGCAACAATACCAGATACGGTTGATACATCGTTATCAATTCCATTTATTATCATCGAATTATTACCATCTAAAAATGCAAGTTCACCGATTGATACCTCTTCACTTTCAGTCGTTAATTTACTAGTGCTACCTCCATCGTCATCAGCAGATTCAACCCAAGGATTATTATCACTTGAAAATGCACGAGTGTCTCCAATATAAATGCCAGGTGCTGGTGCATTAGGAATAGTGCTTCCATCTGGATTTTTATTTGTGACAAGATTACCAGTTTGGTTATAATCCTTTGGATCATGTAAATTAATACTTCCTTCAAATTTAATTGCATCTGGAGTAGTTAAACTTTGGTCACTTCGATATTTTTTAAGTGAAAAATATTCTGCAGTTTCAATATTTGCTTGTGCCGAATCAATCGTACCGTTTATACCTGCACTATCTAAATACGAGAATTCTGCAGTATCTTGTATATCTGGTGGAATATAATTTATTACTTGTTGTTGATGAACTGGATCTTGACGTTTAAATTGAAAATTGTCTGGACTTGCAGTTGTACTACCTGTAAGATCAATTGCACTTCCTCCCGAAGTGGTTGATAACTTAAATTTACTTACACCATCTGATTCAACTACATAATAATTTGTATCTATTATAAAGTTAACACTATTTGCAGTAAAATTTTCACTGACTTTTACTACATCTCCGTTTGTAAATACAAATATATTTTGAGACTTTAACTTAAAAGTAGATCCACTAATTGATGAAAAATTATATTGCCCTTGTTTTTTAAAAGTAACTGTTTCAAGATCAGGAGAAATAGCAGTCACACTATACTGTCCATTTAAATCAGTTGCACCTGTTTGATTTATACCTGAAAGTTCAACCAAATCACCAAATTTTAGAAGATAAGGATTAGTTAGAGTAACTGTAATTGCTGATGTATTGAGAAGATTTCCATCACTATCGGTCTCAATTGAGCAACTAAGACTACTTGTTGTTATTATTCTATCAGTGGCAAAAGAAAAGAAACCATTTGAGTCAATTGAGTTAAAAGGAATATTAGATATATTCCTCAAATTATTTTGAAGATAACTTAAATCATCAGCAGTTCCTGCACCAGCAAGGTTGTCTAACGCTACGGTATCATTTGTAGTTTCTTCAAGATTTAAATCTCTTCGATATCCTTGGTTAGAAATTGCCATTTTAAGTCTCCTCTTCTTCTATTGTTGGTTCAGGTGGGATTCCATTAGTGATACCTATAGACCACCCATTTGCAACTAGAATTCTAGCTTTGGAAAATCCAGTCTCAGATGGAACTATTGTAGCACCACTACTATTTAATTGATTCTTTAAGTTAATTGAAACACCACCACGTTTAATTGTATTCCAATTTGTGTGTAAATCTACTAATATATTATCTAAATCTGTTTGTGATAAATTATTAAATTTCAAATCAATAAAATTCATTTTATGAAGTTTTGCAAATGCACCAACTTTATATGAGGTCAATAGATTATTACGTAAACTTAAACTTCTTAGATTAGGACAACCGCTAAAATCTGGAATTTGTCCTGCAAGTAGATTATTAGGTGCTTGATAGGTATATAGATTTGATAGATTTTCTATTTCTCCAATTTGTGTAAGTTTATTATTTTGCAAGTATATGTAACGTAAATTACTTAAGTTTTTAAATCCTGGTATCGTTCCTTCTATTTCATTATACTGTAAGTTAACATAATGAATATTTGGATTACTTACGAAGTTAGGAACTGTTCCAGTGAATGCATTATTTTCCATATCAATATGATCAAGTTGAGGATTTGAACTGAATAGTTGTGAAATATCTCCAGTAGTTCCATTATGTGAACGATACATTATGTACCTAAGTTTTGGATTGAATAAAAATGCATCTGGATCTATTATATTTTTTCCAGTTGAAAATCCACCACCAAGATTTGTTGAATCAATATATAAATTTGTTAATTCAACTGCGTCTTTAAAAGTTTCTGCATGAATTACATGAGTTTGGCTTGCATCAGCAACACCTGGTTTACCACCTTTAATATTGGTATATCTTAAATCAAGATCTGTTAACAAAGGATTATCAAATGAAATAGGAAAATTTATTGCTCCTAAATTTGTATTATAAAAACTGATATTTGTAAGAGAGACACATGCACCAAGAAGATAAGTTCCAGTTCCAGAATCAACTAATGGTGGATTTGCTGAATTTCTATTATATGATGAAGTAAATTTTGTCAAACTTGATTTGCCATTTAAATTATTTGGAATCGCAACTGATGTATTTCCATAATTAATTGTTGAAATTGTATTTTCATCTGCACTTTTTAAAGAATGTGCATTATCAGTCAAAGAATAATTATTAGAAATATCTAAACTTACAAGTTTTGGGAGTTTTTTATAACTATATGATCCTTTTGAATATGTCCCAGATGGGTCATTAGTATTATTATCAACACTTCTAAAGTCATTATTTCTAATGTTATAGGTTGTAACGTCACCAGGAACATCAGGACAGAATGATGAATCACCATCTGGAGATCGAGTATCTGCATGAAAATATGCTCCTCCACCTCTACCACAGTCAAAAGTAATAAGATTTGGCAGTCTTGCAGAAATTATATTCCTTTCAATAGAACCATAAAAAGTTCCCTCCATATTTAAAGTAGTTAATGTTGTGGGAATCTTTGCAAGAACAGCAGTATTAAATGTTCTTTCACTCTCTATATCACTTAAGTAGAAAGGATTCCTCATTATGTTAAGAGTATTTAAATTTGGTGCGATGAAAGTAAAGTTGGGGAATGTCTTAAGTTGATTATATGCAAAATCTAGTAAATTGCAATTTATTAGTTTCGTAGATGGAAGTTCTCTAAGATTTGCTGATCGTATTGTGATTCGTTGAATGTCATTTGGGTTCTTATAAAGTTTTATAAATCTTTCTCTTGAAATTGGTGATCTATACGATATTGATGAAGTTGATGCACCTTTATTCGTGTAATTTGTATATAAATTTTCGTTTGCTGTTTCAACTATCTTCCAACTTGCCTTTGTTGCTGAAGCATCAACTTGTGCCTCCGCATCCAAATTTCTAAAGAATGATTTGAATACTAAAGGTATTCCTTTCATCGCATACAGATACATGACTTTTAATTGACCATCATTATCCGAAATTTGACATTTAATTCTTGAAGTTGGAACTTCTGATGGAAACTCTTTTACCTCTGGTGTAATTGTTGTTTGTAATCTTGCAACTGATACTCCAGATGATTGTGCTCCAAATTCTAATTTACCACCTTCAACAATACCGACTCTTGCACCATAAGAAATCTTTGCTAACTTTTGTATATTAAGATTTTGGTCATTTGCTCTTGGATCTGATGAACTCCATGCACTGACTCTTGATGTTGATATATCTGCGATTTTATATGCTGGTGAACTAAAATTACCAAGAGTGATGCTTTGTGAAAAATCACGATAACGATAACGAATTGCAGTACCACTCAAAGAACCATTTATATCCAAATTACCAAATAATGTTTGATCTGTTCCTGCACGATTAGTAAGAATAGAAAGGAAAGTTTTTGATTCATTACTAAAACGATCTAAATTTTTATAGATAGGATTTTCTAAACGAGAAAAACTAATCCAATCAAAACGAGACATACCTTCATTAGTTGCTCCCTTTATTATTTCTAAATCAAGAGGATTAATTCCAAGATTTTGAATCGCAGTGTTCTTACTCTCCACATCAGCAAGAAGAGTGTTAACATTTAAACCAAATAGTTTAGGGTTAGTGAGTGCCATTATTGTTCCTTAAAATTTAAACTACTTTGAACAAATTTAGAACTACCAGTACCAATTTGTTTTGCAGTAACAAATGTTACTTCAACATTATTATTATCTGGTGTAATAACATTACGATCAATTCCAAAAACTTTTGTCATATCAATTTCTTTTGTTTCATTTTCACCAATATAAAACATATCTTTTGTAGTTGATGGTCTTAAAACATGTTCATTTTGAGTGTCAACTGAAGCCGATGACAATCTATCTATTGATAAAAAGTTAGTCGGTGGAGTACTGTCATTAATTGTCAAATTTGATGAACCATCATTTGCTAAATCAATAACACCATTCGAACCATTCGTGATAGATAAAACAGGAGCAGTGGTTCTCTGGAAAGTTCCCGACTTCTCCTTTATTGATATATTATTTATTTTTGCATTATCTTTTAATTTACCAACGAGATATAATGGGTAAACATCATACTTAAACAATTTTATTTTTGCAGTCACTCCTTGTCTAGCTGCTTTTAATTGAACTGGTCTTCCTACAATTGTTAAATTTGAATCTCCAGATTCAAAACCACCTGGTCTTACATTTGCAGTTATTTCGATGTATTGTTTCGATAATCCAGTTTGACTATCAGTCCAAGTTACTGGGTTTGAGGTGGCAAATTTCGCAAGTGAACTGGTATTAGGTAAATTATTATCATTTCGATATACTACTTGACCACCTTTCCAATCAGTGATATCTCCACCAAAAGAACCATCAACTGATAAAAAATATCTATTTCCCGTTGTTGAAATTCCAGATGGAGTTGTGCTGCCATATGTTTGTGTTACTCCTGATGCTAAGTTAATTGGATTACTTACAGTAATTTTTACTAATGAGCAATTTCCTGCACTTACTCCAGATACAGTTGGAATTCTTACATCCTGTCCCATTCGAACTTTAAAATCACCAGCACTAAATGCTTCTCCTGTTTCTACACCATCCTCATTCATCGCAGCATAGGAATGTGTGTGTTCTGCAAATAGAATTTCACTTTCTGGTAGGATGGTTGTTTTTCCAACTCCACTGCTTGATGTAGTTGTATTCGAATAATCTACCCAAGGTAAAACTTGAGAATCCCATCCATCTAAAAGATTTGGATTACCCAAATTTATTGATGGTTTTTTATCAGTCACACCAATCATGAAATCTGCAAAGTGTGTGTTTGATCCACCCAAAGAACTTTGATCTGTACTCATTGGATTTAAAAACTGAATATCAATTTCTGCTCCATTTAATTCATAATCCGATGCAAAGTGAACATCATAATTACTAAAACGAACTAAATGTGGATAAGTTGCACCAACACCAACTGCTATTGTTGATGTGATTCCTGCATTAGCATAATCTATTACTTGTGTTCCACCAATCGGTCTTCCTGATGCTCCAGATAATCTATTATAACCTGAAGACCTTGTTCCACCCCTAAAATATGCATCTAAACCAAACCCTAATCCATGAACTTTTGCAGATTCATATGTCTTAAAACCATTACCATATTCAACAACGGTTCCACCCTCATCCATGTCAGAAATATAAACATTAAAAAGAGATGGGGCAATTAATTTTGTACCTATATCAGCAGCAGTAAAACTAGCACCAGTTCCAACAGCAGTTATCGTATTTGATCCTGTAAATTCTATTGTCATATTTCTCCCAGTTTCAGTTGTTCCAACACCTGGAGTATGTACATGTCCAAAACCAGGACACGCTTTACAAGTTTTAACTTTAACCTCTGCCAAAGTATTAGTTGTCATATTAAATTTAGTTGGAATTATAAGTTTTCTATTAGCAATTGGAACTACTTCTTCTGCTCCACTAGGGCGTGTAATAGACGAGAACAGTGCATCTTTTGGTCGAACACCAAATAAAGAAGTTTCATTAGCAGTGCTTATTTGTTTTGGTGACAAACCAGTGCTAACAGAATATATTTGAGATGTGCCTTCATCTCCACCATCAATATAGTATGAAGCACCGTACTTGTATAGGAATTGAGGTGTCTTTAAGTTGGCAGTGTTGAAAATATCTAGAGAATATTTAAATCTAAAATATGAATCTTGTAAACATGGTTGACCCAAAGAGTTTTCAATCACAAGTGTATGTACAACTACCCATCTTGCCTCACCAGCACCCGATGGAATGTAAGCATAAAATCTTGCACCAATCGCACCATACCAACCAAATTCAATCTTCCACATGGTAACATTCTCTGGTCTGATTGTATAACCAGAAGGCCCATTTCCATTTAATGGATCACCATTAAAATTATCTCTTGGTATTTCAATGGTATGAAATTTTAATGCTCTATTTTCATCATCACCGTATAATGGGCCTCCATCATCATTAACATTAAATGGATCTCCACTTGGTATCTCTGGTTGAACTGTATTATAAGATGTTCCATTTATTTGAATGCTTGTTGTCTCTGCAGGATCTAATCCATTTCGAACTAAAACTGAAGTTTCTAATGGAATAGTACTTCTACGCACAATTGATAATTGTCCTGCATATATTTTAAAAACATATTGGTCTGTTGGATTTGCGATTCCCCACTCCAATCCAATACCTGAAACTGGTTCTACTGAAGATCTTAATCCAAATGTAAATCCACTAATTCGACCTGGTTGATATCTAAAAACTCTTCTTGATTGAATAGCACTATATCTACGATGATCAGTTGAATATCCTGGTCTTGTATTAGAACCATCATAAACTGATGTGAGTTGATTTTGTGAAAGAAGGATATTCAAATCTCCAAATGTTAGATATGTTCCTGTGACTGGATTTAATAAACTTTTTCCCTCTCCAATTGCTCTCCATGTATCTGTCCACACATCTATCTTTGAAAAGGCATAACTAAAATCATCTTCTTTACCTGCTAATTTTGTGTAAATTATTTCGCCACTATCTTCATCAAAGTCCACATCTGCAGAATTTAAAAACTTACTTGTCCAATCTGCAGAATACCCATCTAACTTTTCACTAAAGAGTTGGTATGCAAGATTACCTAACCGAATAAAATTTATATATTGTTGAAATAAAGTTGGATCATATAATCCAAGTTTTGCATAATTAGGGCCAAAAGGATATGAATGAGAAGTTGGAAATCCAGATAATTTAATTGCAGATTCTTGTGTCTCCTCTTCGATTCTTGCTAAGTAACGATTACCATATATTTTATTTGGTCTTGTATCCCAAGATTGTTTACTCACTCCACTATTATATGAAAATGTTTCCCATTCATCAGAATTTATTCCGTATGATGATACATTAGAAAATAAACTTAATTGAGTTTCTGCACGATCAACACCAAGTAATGTTGTGCTGACCTCACTTGTCTCTTTAAATTCTTCTGCAATTTTTAGAACATTATCTGCTTTATAAATGGCAGTTCCTGGTCTCAAGAAAGTAACTTTATCAGTCGTTATACCTGCAGTTACAGGTTCAGATATTTTAATTCGATTAAAATCTTTTTTCATTACAAAACTATCAGATGGAATATTATTTCCACTTACTTTATCACCTATCTGAATATTTTGAATATATGAAACATCACTCTCTGGAAAGTATAAATTGTTTTTATCATCAAATACTCCAACATCAGGTTCTCTTGTACGAATTTCACATGCGTTTAAATCTGTGAAAGTAATTCCAATACCACTTTGGTCAACAGTCGATCCAACTGCAACTAATGTTGAACCATCTACTAGAAGAACTGATATTTTATTAGTAGTACTATTAATTACTGTATTAACATCTAAATCAATACCATAAGTTGCAGTCGATATTGCAACTTGTGTGACTGTTTTTATTGTATACTTATCTTCTGGATTCTCTGGAAAAACAACGGATGTCGATCTATCTTTTGAAGCATCTGCAAGAAAAAACTGATCAACTTTCGTTATCAGTTGATTACCGAATTCATCAGTTAGAAGTTCACCATTTGCAATATTATATAACGGTTGCTCGTCTGATGGTACTACGGATACTGGGCGTTTATCGTGCCCAATTTTAACATCCTTTCCTCCATTCATAGATCACTGCTCCTCCCAAGTGATACTTGCGTTTGTAGTCGCTATAGGAGTTCCAGAA
>MDTG01423598.1_pt1 | contig 11090 bp, 11 predicted proteins | sample 811421 | NCBI WGS metagenome assembly MDTG01 (sample SAMN05326645, study PRJNA326480) | marine metagenome | isolation source: seawater | place: Pacific Ocean: South East | collected 2011
AGAGATTTTACTTATATAAAGGATATTGTAAATATTTGCTATAAGCTAACAAAATTAAAGATAAAAAATAAAAATGATATATTTAATATTAGTGCAGGACAACAAATAAACATAAAAAAATTAACCAATATGATTTTAAAAAAATATCCCAATTCAAAAATTAAAAATATAGCAGCTAATGCTGCTGATGTTTACCGAACATTTGGAGATAATAGAAAAATATCTAAAATATTAAAATATAAAAAATTTGTAAAAATTAAAGTAGGTTTAAATAATACAATTAACTGGTTTAATAAATATAGGATTTTTAAATTAAAATAATTTTTTTAAAATAAATTTAAAAATTGCGTTAATAAAAATAACAAATACAAAAATAAAATTTTGTTTATTATCCAATCTTATTTTGCATTCTTCTAGCAAATGACTTAAAAATGAAATTTGACTAGAAAAACCTCCAGATTGTACAATCCCTATTAATTCATTTTTTTTTGTAAAATCTCCTTTAAGTTTCTTTTTAATTATTGCTTTAAAATAAAAATCGTAATCTGCAGAATATTTATACTTTGTATTAAAACCTCCAATTTCAATAATTTTTTTTCTTTTCACAAAAAATCCTGTTGAATGAGCGGTAGCAAAATCAAAATTATATAAAAGTTTTTTTTCATTGAAGCCATATTTAAGAATAGTACTATTTGTGTAGTGCCTTTTTACAGTACCAAATACAAAGTCTAGACTTTTTAATGAATTAAATTTTTTTGAAATTATTTTTAGCGCATTTTTTGTCAAAATGTCCCCTGAGTTAACATATACGATAATTTTACCTTTAGCTAAAAACATGCCCTTGTTCATTGCATAATAAATTCCATGATCATTCTCTGAAATTAAGACGTTAATTTTTTTTTTTTTTAATAATAACTTATTAATCGTGTTATCTTGGGACAATCCATCTACAACTATATGTTCATAATTTTTAAATGTTTGACCAGATATACTAGAAAGAGTTTTTAAAATATTTTTTTCATCATTTTTAACAACTGTTACAATAGAGAAAAAAGGATTTTTTTTTCTACGAAATATGATCTTTTTTTTTAACTTCATGTTCTTAAACTAATTTTAAATCACACAATTTACGAATTTTGTTATTTGTATATAAAATAGTTTTATTATTAATTGTTATATATTTTTATTGATATAAAAGAATTAAATAAAAAAAAAGATTAAAAAGGTATATTAATGTTTTTTTTAGATATTCATGATTTTTTGTAAACGTTATTTGTGTTAGTTATATAATATGGAAGATTATAATAATAAAATTAGTAATTTTATGTTTAATGAGTTTTCGAACATAAAAAATCCAAGATTTTTAGAATTTGGAGTAAAAGAAGGTAGATCTACAAAATTATTTTTAGAACTTTGTGAAAAAAATGATGGAAAACTGATCTCTGTCGATAAAGAGGACTATTCAAATTTATTTAGTAATTCAAGATGGAAATTTATAAATTCTAGAGACGACAATTTTGATTATTTAGATAAAATATTAACTGATGATTTTGATGTTATTTATCTTGATAGTCTGCACGAAGCCAATCATGTTGAAAAAATTTTTTATCATTATTACAAAAAATTAAAAGTTGATGGTTTTTTTTTTATAGATGATATTTCTTGGATTCCATATTTAAAGAATAAAGAAAGAGATAACTTTTATTGCGAAATAAATAATCACGAAACATTTGAAAAGTTATTGGAAATTTATAGCTGCAATGAGAATAATTTTGATATTTCTTTTTCATTTCTTTCCTCTGGCATTTGTAAAATAAAAAAAAAAGACGATAATTTAAATAAATTTATCAAAATAAATAGGCGCGATTTAACTGTAAAAAATTTCATTAGAAAATTTGTTAAAAAATAATATTTAAAATGCTTTTATTTTACTTTCCTATAATAATTATATCTCTATTAGGATATGGTTATATTATTAGTGATAAAATATTAAATTTAAAAAAAGAGAATATTGGCGTTTATGGAATAAATGGAATATTTTCATTTACTTTAATTTCATACGTTTCAACACAGTTTATTGCACATTCTAAAATTTTTAATTCAATTATTTTAGTTTTAGGAATAATTTTTTTTTTAATTTTTTTAAAAAAAATAATAACAAGTAAAAAAGATTTAGTTCTTTTTTCATTTTTGTTAGGAGTAAGTTTAGTATTTATTTTTGTTGGAAAAAACCACGATGATTTTTATTATTATCATTTTCCCTACATATTAAATCTAACTGAATTTCCTCATCAAATTGGTCTTGGAAACTTGAATCATGGTTTTAAAACTCATTCATCAATTTTTTTATTTAATTCCATGTTTCATTTGCCAGGCACAAATTACAATCTCTTTCATTTAGGTGCTGCATATTTTTGGTTTTTTTCAAATTTTATTTTGATTAATTTTTTATTAGATAAAAAGATACAAAAAAATTATTTGTTTATTAATTTTTTTATACTTTCATCAATAATATTAATAAATATTTTTTTCTATAGGTTAGGTGAGCACGGCACAGATCGTTCGGCAATGATTTTAATTTTATTATTATTTATTTTAATTTTATTTTTTATCAATGATAATTCAAAAAAAATTGACCATAACAATTTAATTAAAATGACAATTATATTTTCATTAATCATAAGCTTGAAAGCTTTTTATATTATTTACTTATTATTATTATTACCCATATTAGTTAAAATTTATGAGAAGGATAAAAGTATTAAAATTATTTTTAATTATGCTTTTCTCCTTTCTTTTATTTTAATTGCTTTTACTATTTTAACAAATTTTTTTAATACAGGTTGCTTACTTTTTCCAGAACCAAAAACTTGTTTTGCATCTATGCCCTGGTCCTTAAAATTAGATGTTGTTAATTATCTTAATTTACATTATGAAAATTGGGCTAAAGCAGGATCTGGTGCTGGGTATGAAAATATAAATAAACAAGAATATATTTCAAATTTTAATTGGATTTCAAATTGGATAGATAAATATTTTTTTAACAAAGTAAGTGACTACTTATTATCATTATTATTAATAATTATAATATTTTTTTTTATTTTTAAAAAAAGTAAAGTAAAAAAAAAAATATTAAGAAATTATAAGTTTTTATATTTTGTTGTAATATTTATTTTCTTACTATGGTTTATTAAACACCCATCTTTAAGATATGGTGGTTATCATTTATTTTTAATAATTTTTTTTCTACCATTAAGCTTATACTTAGAAAAACATTCATTTAATCTCAAAAATCTTAATAAAAAATTAATTATATTTTTAATAGTAATTTTATTTGTTTTTACTTATAGAAATATTCATAGGCTCAACAAAGAATTTAAAATTTATTCCTATAATCCATTTATAGAATTAAGTTATTTCGTAAACGAAGATGCATTCAGTATTAGTGATAGATTTTCAAAAATGATTGAAAATACAAATCATTGCAATAATAAATCAGATAAATGCAATCTGAAAGAATATCAACTAAAAAAAATCTACAAAAAAAGATTTATAATTTTAAAAAAATAATTATAAGACAATTTAGTTTATATTATTTATCAATTTGTAGTACTTCAAAAGATTTTTTTCATAGTTAAACTTATGCAAATTTTTCTTTGCTAATTTAGTTTTGTTTTTACTTTTTTTTTGTTATTTAAATAAAAAATAATTTTTTTGATTTCATTAAGTATTATAATTTTTTTTAATTTTATTTTTTAAAATTATAGAGAAATTTATCCAAAAAATTGAAGCTGTAAAAGTTGTAAAAAAACTTCCAGATGGAATTACTGGCAACATTGTAGCTAATATAAATAAAGATGCAGAAAGAACATATAGATTATTATTTTTTTTGTAAAAAATAAATCCATTAGTTATATAATAAATTAATAATGACATTAGCATTATATATCCAACTAATCCTAATTCAGATAAAAATTCAAAATGAACCTGATGCGGATGGGGTGCCCAAACATTTCTTTTATTATTAATATTGTATCTTTCTTTATAACTTTCATTTCTAAAATTTTTAAAACCTATTCCAAATAATTTATTTTGTTTAAAAATTTCTATACCTGTAACGTAATGCAATCCATGTTTATTAGTTTTTATATAATTTATTAATCCAATTTCATTGATAGGTTTAAAAATTTCATTGTAAAATCTATTTTTTGCCGGTTCATGTTTAAATAAAACTACAGAAACAATAATTGACCCTGTAAGTAATAGGAGTATTTTTTTAAAAATAGAAGCTTTATATGTAATAAATAAAAAAATGTTTGAAATAAAAAAAACTTTAATAAAATTAGATCTTTCACCGATTAATAATGAAGCAATTAATAAAGAAATGAATAATGGGTAAAAAATTTTTTTTTTACACGAATAAAAAAAAGATAAAGACAAAAGAAAAAACCCAAAATAGTAACCACCAATCTTTAGTTCGCTACCAGTAAAACTAGCCAATCTTCCCGGATAATCTGATTTAAAATTTAATATATTGTAACCAAAATTGTATTCAAAAAAAATATCAATTGTAACAACTATTAATACTATAGCCCAAAAATTGTAAATTTTTTTTTCATACTTACCATTTTCTAATTTTAAATAGTAAGCCAAAGCAAAAGATAAAATTATAAACCTTAAAATTCCTATCGCAGGAATGACTCCATTTGAATTTTGAGATATAAAAATCGAGCTTATTAAAAGATATAAATATATACTTATCAAAAAATAAAAGTCTTTATTTAAGATGAAATCAAATCTTTTTTTTTTATATAACTCGTAAAGAAAAAGAAAAATAATTAAGAAAATTGTAATATTTATTACAGATGAACCCGCAATAATAGCAATAGGTAAAAAAAATATTAAGTAAATTATTTTTTTATCATTACAATTGAAATTTAAAATATAATTTGATAAACCCATTTTTGTTAATATTTATTATCACTAAAATAATTTGCATCAATTAAAAAAAGTAAATGACCAATAAAAATATATTAATTACCGGTGGTAACAGTAGATTTTGTAGATTTCTTAAAACAGAATTAAAAAGTCACAAGACATTTTTTACAAAAAAAAGTCAATTTAATATTTTAAAGTTAAATCAAATGGAAAGGTATGTAAAAAAAAAAAAAATTAATTATTTAATACATATAGCAGGTCTTTCTAGGCCAATGTCTATACATGATCAAAACATTTCTAAAAGTATCGATTTAAATATTATTGGAACCGCAAATATTGTTAAGTTATCTAAAAAATTTAAATTTAAATTAATTTATTTTTCTACAAATTACGTTTATCCTGGAACCAAAGGTAGATATAAGGAGAATGATCCTGTGTTGCCAGTTAACAATTATGCCTGGTCTAAACTTGGAGGTGAAAGTTCTGTAAGAATGTATAAAAATTCATTAATTTTGAGAATAGCAATGACCGATTATCCATTTGTTCATACCAAAGCAATTAAAGGAGCTTACTCAAGTTTTATTTACAATAAAACAGTTTCTAAAATTTTACCTTATCTAATTAATGAAAAAGGAATATTAAATATTGGTGGGAAAAGAAGGGATATATTTAATTTTGCAAAAAAGTTTGCAAATTCTAAAATTCTACCTTTAAATCTAAATAAAGTAAAAAATTTTCCGAGAGACTCTTCTTTAAATATAAACAAGCTTATGAAAATATTAAAAAAATTTAAACTTAAAAAAGTAATAATTTAATTATATTAATTTAATTATCTTATTATAATGTCATATTCTTTACATTTATATTTCATAATTGGAATTTTATTTTTAATTTTTTTAAGTAAAAAATATAATTTTTTTATAGATAGAAAAATTGATAAACACAAAAATGTTGTAAGTTCCGATAAAAATTATTTTCTTGGTGGAATAATTTTTATGCTGTTTTTTTTTTATTACTTTATTTTATCACAAGAGTTTATAAAATCTTTTTTCTTGTTCAGTATTTTTTTAATGGGATTATTATCTGATTTTAAAATATTAAATGATCCCAAGAAAAGATTTTTATTACAACTAATTGTAATATTATTTTTTGTTATATCGTTAGATATAAGAGTACTATCTACGAGGTTGACTCAATTAGATTTATTTTTAGAAAATAATTTTATTAATTATTTTTTTGTAACTTTTTGTTTAATGGTGTTAGTTAATGGAAGTAATTTTGTCGATGGAATAAATACATTATTAGTATCTTATTTTACGATAGTATTTGCTTTTATATTTTTTAGCAAAAATTATATTTCAACAGATTACAATTTAGTTTTTGACTTAATTTTATTGTTTTTGATAATCATTTTTTTAAACTCAATTGGAATTATTATTCTGGGAGATTCAGGTTCTTATTTAATATCTTTGTTTGCAGGTATTTTTTTAATTGAAATTTCAAATAATTTTACAGTTTCGCCTTATTATATTATTTTACTTTTATGGTATCCATGCTTTGAGTTATTATTTTCAATGACAAGAAGATATTTAAATAAAAATAGCTCTTATAAACCAGATATTCAGCACCTGCATCAGAATTTATACAAACTAATTAAAAAATTTAATTATTTTACCAATATTAAAATTAATCATTTATTAACTTCCTTTTTAATTAATTTATATAATTTTTTATCTTTTTATATTGGAACAAAATTTATTTCAGAAACCCAAACCTTAATATTAATAATAACTTTAAACATATTTTTTTATTTGTTATTTTATACCTATCTAATAAAAAGATTTAAGAGTAAGTAAGGGTTTCTTACTTTTTTAATGAGTTTAAAGATAATCTTAAAAGATAAAATATCGATCTAAATATATTTAATCTTAGATGTAATCTGTAGACTTTATAACCGTCCATTACTTTTTGAAGAATATTTGAAGAAAGAGAATTTTTTGTTTTATTCCATAAAACCAATACTTCATTAAGTTTATAAGCTTTAATATTCTCTTTTGTTAATTTTAGCCAAGCTACATAATCTTCTTTAGTTTTTAAATTAGGAAAAATATTTTCTGGAATTATTTTTTTTTTAAGCATCACAGTCGATAGACCTATATCACAAGATTTAAGCAATTCGTTATAATCTAAAACACTTTTATTACATATAACATTGGTTTCATTTTTATTTTTTTTCTTAACATAGTCACAAAAAATAAAATCTAAATTATTTTTTTCCATAAAGTGTATTTGTTTGCTTAATTTATCTTTAAACCAAATGTCATCAGAATCAATAAAACAAACGACCTGTCCATTTGAATATTTAATTCCAATATTCCTTGACAGTCCAGCTCCTAAATTTTTAGTATTTTCAATTATTTTAATTTTTTTGTTTTTTTTTTCAATTTGCTTTAAAAACTTTAAGTCCTCTTTATTTTCATCATCATAAATAATTATTAACTCCAAATCTTGATAAGATTGATTTAATACGGAATCTATGGATTGTTCTACGTAGTTAATTTTCTTATAATAAGGCATTATAACAGATACTAGCATTTTAGAAATTTTTTTTTCAATTTTGATTTAAATATTATCATTATAATTTAAATAAGTTATATATTATTATTCAAAATATTTTAATTATTTGCTTATAAAGTGAAATATATATTATTAATACTTTCTTTATTCGATTATATAAATAAAAAAAAAAATAGTAAATTTTTTTAGAAAAAATTTATTCGAAATTAATTTATTTATTGATATAGGTGCCCATAAAGGAGAAACAGTAGAATTGTTTAATAAAAATTTTAAAGTTAAAAATTTTTACTGTTTTGAAGCTAGCTCAATAAATTTTGAAAAACTAAAAAAAAAATTTTTAAATTTAAAAAACCAAAATATTTATTTTTATAATTATGCCATAGGTGAAGAAGAAAATATTAGAGACTTTTATCAATTAGATGAATCTTCATCTTCGACATTAACTCAGATAAATCAAAATTCTAATTATTATAAAAAAAAAATGAAAATTCTTAATTTATTAAGTATAAAAAAAAAATTGTTTAAACCAACTAAAGTAAAAACAACTACATTAAGCAAATTTATAAGAGAAAATAATATAGAAAATATTGATGTTTTAAAAATTGATACAGAAGGATATGAGTACAAGGTGCTAATCGGAGCTAAAGAGGAAATCAATAAAATAAAATATATTTATTTCGAACATCATTTTGATGATATGTTGATTAAGGGATATACTTTATCAGATATTCATAATTATCTAGTTAAAAATGGATTTGAAAAAAAATTTAAATTAAAAATGTTTTTTAGAAAGTCTTTTGAGTATATTTATTGCAATAAAAACAAAATCTAATGAGTGAACTTACTTTAATAATTCCTAGCAAACATGAGTCTGAATCATTGCCTGTTTTTTTAAAGGAAATTGAAAAATATGATTATTGTAAATTAGTAGTTTTACAAAAAGAGGATTTAGAAACAAAAAAATCTATTTCCAATATAAAAAATATTGAAATATTAGAACAAAAAAGCAATGGATATGGAAGCGCGCTTAAAGAGGGGATCGAAGCTGCTAAAACAAAATATTGCTGCATAATAAATGCAGATGGATCAATGGATCCAAAATATTTAAAAATTATGCTAGAATTATGCAAAGAAAGAGATTTTGTTTTTGCATCAAGATATTCAGTTGGTGGTGGCAGCGATGATGACAATATAGTGACATTTATTGGAAATAAATTTTTTTCATTTATTGGAAGATTTTTCTTTAAATTACAAATATCAGATATTCTATTTACTTACATTTTAGGCAAGACAGACACATTTAAAGCTTTAAATTTAACATATTCTGATTTTAGAATTTGTGTTGAGATACCTATTTATGTTAAAAAAAAAAACTATAGATATACATCCATTTCAAGTTATGAAAGAAGTAGAATTGGTGGTAAAAAAAAAGTTAACGCTATTAGAGATGGGGTATTAATACTTTTAGCAATGATAATTTTATTTTTTAAATGAAAAAAAAAGCATTAATTTTTGGAATCACAGGACAAGATGGATCCTATCTAGCAGAATTACTGATTAAAAAGGGATATATTGTTCATGGAGTTAAGAGAAGATCATCTTCAATAAATACAAAAAGAATTGATCATATTTATCAAGATCCACACGAAAGATATAGGAAATTTATTCTGCATTACGGTGATATTACTGACTCAACATCTGTTTCAAAAATTATTAAAGAAATAAAACCAAATGAAATTTATAATCTTGCCGCTCAATCTCATGTTGCTGTTTCTTTTGAGGTTCCAGAATATACTGCTAATGCTGATGCAATAGGAGCTTTAAGAATTTTAGAAGCAATAAAATTTCATAATTTGCAAAATTATACAAAATATTATCAAGCTGGGACTTCCGAAATGTTTGGAAAAGTTCAAGCTAGACCACAAAATGAAAAAACAAATTTTTATCCTTTAAGCCCTTATGGTGTTGCTAAACTCTATGCTCATTGGATAACTATAAATTATAGAGAAGCTTACAACATATTTGCTGCTAACGGAATTTTGTTTAATCATGAGAGTCCAAGAAGAGGAGAGACATTTGTTACAAAAAAAATAGTTAGTGCAATGAGTAAAATAAAACATGGATTACAGGATAAGCTTTATCTTGGAAATTTAAATGCCAAAAGAGACTGGGGCCATGCAAAAGATTATGTTGAAGCAATGTGGAAAATTTTACAACAAAAAAAACCAGAAGACTTTGTTATTGCTACAGGAAAACAATATAGCATTCGTCAGTTTGTAAATTTGGTAGCAGAAGAACTTTTAATGAAAATAAAATGGATAGGTAAAGGAAAAAAAGAAAAATGTTATGATTTGAATACAAAAAAAATAATTATAGAGTGCGATAAATCATATTTTAGACCGCTAGATGTAAATACACTTTTAGGAGATGCTAAAAAAGCTAGAATAAAATTAAATTGGAAACCTAAAATAAATATAAAAAGTTTAATTAAAGAAATGGTTGAAGATGAATTAAAAAAAATCGACTATTGAAATGTTAAATAAAAATTCTAAAATTTTTTTAGCTGGACACCATGGAATGGTTGGTTCTGCAATACTAAAAAAACTTAAACAAAAAAAGTATAAAAAATTAATTCTAATTGAAAAGAAAAAACTAGATCTACTTGACCAAAAAAAAGTTTATAGCTTTTTGAAAAAAAAGAAACCAAAAGTAGTCATAATTGCAGCTGCTAGAGTAGGGGGAGTTCTTGCTAATTCTAAATATAAAGCAGCTTTTATTTATGAAAACCTTCAAGTTCAGAACAATTTAATTCATGGATCATATTTAGCTGGAGTAAAAAATTTATTATTTTTAGGATCTAGCTGTATTTATCCTAAGAATATAAACAAACCAATCCCAGAAAGCTTTTTATTAACAGGAAAATTAGAAGAAACAAATGATGCATACGCAATAGCTAAAATTGCGGGTTTAACAATGTGCAAAAATTATAGCGAAAACTATAAACTTAATTACAAGTCTTTAATGCCATGCAACATGTACGGTCCTGGGGATAGTTATGATTTAAAAAAATCTCATTTTTTCTCTGCATTGATAAAAAAAATTTATTTAGCAAACAAATCTAAAAAAAAAACAGTGATTATTTGGGGTACTGGAAAGCCAAAAAGAGAACTTCTATACGTTGAAGATTTTGCTGATGCCGTATTATTTTTTTTAAAAAATAAAATAAAACAACCATTTTTAAATATTGGAACAGGAAAAGATTACACAATTAAATGGTATGCTAATTTTATATCTAAACAGCTAAACTCTAAGATTAAATTTAAATTTGATAAAAAAATGCCAGATGGAATTCAAAGAAAAGTACTAAATATAAATCTATCAAAAAAATATGGTTGGAAAGCCAAAACTTCTCTTGTAAAAGGATTTAAACATACTTTTTCTGATTTTTTGCAAAACAATAGATAGGTTTACAAAAAAAAAAATTAATGTATAAAACCTTTGCCTGGTGATTATTGCGAAGGTGTAATACCCGATCCCATTCCGAACTCGGAAGTCAAGCCCTTCTGCGCCGATGG
>MDTG01437166.1_pt1 | contig 11090 bp, 10 predicted proteins | sample 811421 | NCBI WGS metagenome assembly MDTG01 (sample SAMN05326645, study PRJNA326480) | marine metagenome | isolation source: seawater | place: Pacific Ocean: South East | collected 2011
AGTAAAAGATGAATTGGATATATCATTAATGTATCAAATGTTGGAAACGCTAAAGAAGATTGAAGATGGAAAGATTGATCAACAAGAAGGTTCGGTAGTGATTGGAAAGATTTTGCATAAAATATTTGTAGAGAGTGCGTTGAAACACCGTGATAATGTCGAATTATCCTTAGCAGATAAGGGTAATGACGAAGATGTAGTCGAGAAAAACGAAGGAAAAAACATTGACTGGGCAACATTCAAAAAACAGAAGCTGAGATAATCAAACAAATAAATTGTATTATTTTCTTTTGATATAATAAGAATAAAAAGAAAACGAAAAATAAATATAGCAGTAAAAGGTAGGCGATGGAGACGGCATATTCTCCACTGATTACAAAAGAAGATCTTAAAATATTCAAAGGTAAGTATTTTTTACCATGGTTATCATCAACATCGTCGTCCATGAATAAATCACAAGATTCAATTGAGAATAAAGAAAAACAAACGGTTATTACTAATACTGGTAATAAAGTAGTTGTATTTGATTTAGACGAAACGATCGGTTCTTTTACGGAATTATATATTATGTGGTGTGGAATACGTCACGCTATGAATAGTATAAATGTATTCAATCAATTATGTGAATTATACCCGGAGTTCTTCCGTTTTGGTATTATTACGATATTAGAGTATCTGTACGCCAAAAAGTTACAAAAAGAGTGTCATCAAATATTCATTTATACGAATAATCAATGTCCAGGTAAATGGGTATCGTTAATAGGAAATTATTTAGACGAAAAAGTGCGATCTTCCTATAAACGAAAACCGAGACAACCACTATTTGATAAAATAATTGGGGCTTTCCGTATTAATAATAAACCGATTGAATTATGTCGTACAAGTCATTCGAAAAAAATGGATGATTTTCTTCGTTGCACATTGGTTTCGGAACAAGCTGATATATGTTTCATAGACGATGTTCATTATCCGGCGATGAAAGGTGCTAAAGTATATTATATTTGTCCTCGACCCTATATTCATCATTTATCGGGGTCTCGAATTATAAAACGATTAATCAAAGAAGAATGGGTACCACCTGGACTTCTACGATGCCCCTCATTTTGGAAAGATTGGTTTTCAGTACATCAGTACAAAAATAAGATGAGTAAAAAGACAAATCGGAAAGATAAAAACGAAATAATGTTGGATCTACAGATTTCCCATAAGATGATTTATCATTTAAAAGAATTTATGATGTTTGGAAAAAAATGAGATATAAATTGCTTATATTTAAAATCCGCTGAAAATCATTTGTTTCAATACTAGAAAAAAATGATTATTACCCGGTTTGTTTATATACTGACAATGCTTTTGTTGTAATTAGACGAATTATTGATATTGCTACTATTCAATTTTGACATGGATATTTGAAAGTATTTAGTCAAAATACAATTTGTACTAAGAATATCTTGTACAGGTAAAATGGAAAAGTATTGATAATTGGGTCTTCGTAATAATTCGGCGGAAGGGATAATAATACCATGCAACGAATTGTCTTCTAAATCTAAATACTCTTCCGACATCAAATCGTCTAAAATGATTGGTTTTCCCATTTTGTCTTTAGTACCAATAATATGTCCTTCTACACAACGTATAAAACCATTATCTCGCTGTGTATTACACCAACGATTTATATTATAATTGAATTCGGTTTCGTTTTGGAAATGTTGCTTTTCTTCTAAACTTTGTAGAAATCCGATTAATTTTTCAACTAAAGGATCCTCTTTAGCAGCCCCCATAAATTGAAGTCCCGGTAAAAAAGGTTTAGATTGAGGACTATTGGGTAATCGAACCAATTCTTCTCCCATAAAAGGAGTCTTTTCGGAAACACCTTGTTTGTAAATAGGCAACAAGGATTGGAGACATAAGAAAGAATTGGGTACAATCATACCACCGTAAATATAAACCAATTGAAGCAATGCGTTTTGGCGATAGCGCGTTTGCATAGGTTCTGGTACAGTCGATAAGTCAATTGTCCATGTGGGAATTAATTTTTCAAAAGATTCATCGTCAATGAGGCAAATATGGAAATCATCTCCACAATGGTTGATAATACTTTGTACAGTTAAATACAAATAGGGCTGATTTAAGTCTTTACTATTTCGAGACATGAAGTTCTTCCATTTACGGGCATTTACTTCATATTTAGAATGAATCCATATTTTAGGACGATTTTTACCGTATAAAACATTATCATTTAGCAAGTATTTTTTCACCATTTCATAATCGTCTTTTTCTTCTTTGTCGGCAAACTTTTGTTTTACTGATGAACCAACTACCGTAGCCAATAAAACTAAACCTACTGTCAATGCGACATGACTAAATGAAAGTTTATTTCCACCTAACATGATTAGTATATAATTATGTATAGTATTACAAGAGAAATTCAGTTTTTACATTTTATCTTTTTCAATAAAATAACGTAGGTCTAATAAACCGTGATTGTATTGTTTTGTAAAGGTAATATCTATATTGTAATAACTACAGATTTGTCGCACAATGGTAATAAATGCTCGATAAGACCAATCACGCTTAATATAGTTAGTATGTTGACATTCATAATAATAGTATTCTAATTCTTGTAAAAACGGTAAATGTTTTTCATGAAAAGTAAGATTCTGAAATACATTTTGATCAATTAAATAATATTCGGGAGTACTTTTACAAGTATCTTCTAAAAATGAATAAAAATTGGCTAAAGGATATGGTTTCCGAAACAAATTCGATTTTTTGCTTTCCATTATTTTAATATGGCGAAATTTTGTTTTACAATTGAATTCGTAAAAAACGCCAATTCAATAACATTTTCATGAATATTGTAAAATGCCGTAATATATTTACATAAAAATGGAATCATTTTATATTTAGTTGTTTCGTCTAAACGTTTGGTATTTTTGACAAATAAAAAGAAATAATCCAGTACATCAATTACGGAATAACCACTATCATATAAACTGTACAAAATATTTATACCTTGTGCTATATCTTTCTCTCGAATTGCGTCTAAATAATTATCAAAGTGTTGAAAGGAAATATTGGAACAAACGGCTTTACATAGATCCAATGTTACAGGTAAGCTTAAAATATATAATTTTTCAATATGATTGATTACAGTTCGTACCGAATGATTGCTTATAGACAATAGGTAGTCTTGACAGTCTTGAGAAAGATCAAAATTTTCTTTTTGTAAAATAAAGGACAATACTTTTTGGATAGTCTCGAAAGAAAGATTGTGGATTTGAATAATATGCATTCTAGATTGGATACTTTCAATGACTTTCTGTAAATTTGTACAGACAGATAGTACGTGAATATTTTCTTTGTACATGTCCATATAACTCCGGAATACTTGTTGACTTTGTTCGTTCATGTTGTCCAAATCGTCAATCATAATGATTTTCTTTTTATTGGGAATAGTACAGCGTGTTTTACAAAAGGTTTTCATCTCGTTTCGATAATATTGAATCCCTTGTTCTTTTAGATTATTGATCACCATTAGATTGTATTCTGGAAAATCGTCATCTTTACTGATTTGATAATATTCGCGAATAATGGCTTGTGCTAGTACTGTTTTTCCACAGCTAGGATTCCCGTACAATAATATATTTAAATCGTCCATTTCTAGAAAACTGTAAATAGCGTGTTTCATTTGAGGTTCTAAATAAAAATCTTCGATTGTATAAGGTCGATATTTTGTTAAAAATGATTCATTCATTTTTCTATCCATAATTAATTTTACTATAAAATGTTCTTTGTCTTTATGTATTTATACACATCTTTTGTATAATACAATATTCAATAATATTCAAAATTAAAGTAAATGGAAGATTTTTATCAAATATTAGGTGTATCAAAAACAGCTACAGAAAGTGAAATTAAAAAAGCATATCGTAAATTGAGTTTAGAATATCACCCAGATAAAAATTCGAGTCCAGATGCTGAAAGTAAGTTCCAGAAAATAAACGAAGCGTATGAAACTTTGGGTGATCACGATCAAAGGAAAATGTACGATCATAAAGGATCCATACCTGGTGCTCCTTTTGGCGAAAACCAATTTGGATCAGGTGGCTTTCCATTTTTCCACACAAATGCACATATGCCTGGACGTGCTGGTCATGGAAATATTCATAATATTAACCAGATGTTTGAACAATTTTTTACTGGACCCATGGGTACTGTATTTGAAGAAGGTATTCGACACCGTCCTACTGGGCAACAACGCCATCATCCAAATATTCGTATTTTTCAAAACGGAGTACAAGTAGATCCCGGTGTCATGTTTAAACCGCCTACAATTGATAAAAATATTGATATTAAACTAGAACAAGCATATAGTGGGTTTAATTTAGAATTGGAAACAGATATAAAAGGTGCTGATAAAATAAAAGTTTTCGTTCAAAGAGGTATTCGAGACAAAGAAAACATGATTTTACCGGGTAAAGGTATAAGAGGAAATAATGGACAACATGGAGACGTAAATCTGAAATTCACGATTTTACCAGATGAAACTTTTACATTGAAAGGAAAAGACCTTTATTATAAGACCACTGTATCATTAAAAGAGGCTTTATGTGGATTTACGATAACATTGAATCATATAAACGGACAAACATTGCGATTGAATAATCAAAATGTAATTCATCCGGGCTTTGAACGAGAGATTGCAAATTATGGTATGGTCCGTGATGGAGAAGAAACGGGTAAGATGATCATTGTATTTGACGTGAAATTCCCAATGCAATTGACAGTAGAACAAAAGGAACAAATTGAGAAAATAATTTAAATAGTATCTGTACATATTATATAACCTGGTAGTAATAGAATTTCAATTTAAATCAATATGGACGAATCAACGTGGCTTAATGTGAATAATGCAATGAATGCAATCAATAAATTAGAATTACATGACTTTATCAAAAATTTCGATAATTCTTCTACTGGATTCTCTTTATGTACAGATCCTCGTATTTATGAAATTTACGGGGAACTCACCATGGATGGACATAGTGGTAGTTCATTCGCCATTACTATGCGAAATTGTCAATACTATTTGAATCATCCTAATAAATGGATAGAAGTACAACAACAATATAATACTACTGTACAAACACAAACAGTAGAAAATTAATAATAAACAATAAAATCATTGAATGATGTATTCATTTAATGACTTTCTACAGTAAGAAAAAAATATTTAGTTCATGGTTACACGTTTGGTATTGATACTACCACTTACTAAATAAATTGAGTTTTCGGTTTTAATAATGTAATCTATTATAGTTTTATCATGATTTGTGATTTGATATACTTTGTCAATATAACTGGTGTATTCTTGATCGCTCTTGATTAACATTTTTTTATCATCTTCTTGTACTCCAATAATAGAAGTATTGTCAACGGAACTTGCCCAATAATCCATCATAATAGGCTTATCTTCAGTTAAACTGAGTTTAAATGCATTTTCCATTGTTTTCTGCTCGGGAAGTCTATACATTTTATTTTCTAGTGATATACCTTCACTTTTAGAGGCTTGATTCGTAAGTTCGGACATTTTGAATATTTTTGTCTATTATGTTGTGAAAATAGCGGGACACTTTAAATACTTTTTTCGTGATTAAATAAATTCTGATAATAATCCTGTGTAAATTTAACCATTTTTTTTCTAGGCTTGTGTTTCTTAATTTTTGCAACAGGTACATCTTGATTCGCTCTAATTGTAGGATATTCAGTTGTCAAAATATTCTTGACAAATTCATAGACATAGTTCAAGATTTGTTTTGTACAGTTGCCTACAATCAGACAATTACCTGTACGGAAAATCATAAATGATATTTTGGTGTATTTTTCCAGTACCAATTCATCCAATTCGGTCATTGTCACATCTTGGTCACTTTCTTCTAAATGACCTAGTTGTACTTTTGGGTCTTCTGGGAACTTATTGTTATAATAAAATTTGCATTTGACACCGGGATACATAGATGGATCATACGTAGGATTCAATTTGTACTTATTTCGTAAAACCGCGCGTAATTTTTCTTGTTGAATGTAAAAACCACAATTGAAATTCGAATTGATCAATACATTGCTTTTTGCTTTTACTTTTTCAAAATGACTCTTCTCTTTTTTATTGGTTTCCTTATTTTTTTTCCCTTTTACTAATCGAAATACTTCTGGTGATTCTTCTTCGGATATTAATTCTAATTTATCGTTAAAATTTGGCTGTAGAATATCCAATAACAATATCTTTGTACTTTCTAATAATTCTTCATTCACTATACCTGGTATAGCCATCCGTCCTGTATTGAACACCTTGACATGGATTTCATGAAACATCTTATTTTGTTTCACTCGCAAAATAATTGCAAAGCAATTAATAAATGCATTCTTATTTTTACCATGACAATTCATAATATCCTTTTTTGATACACCTACAGTTAATTTTCGCACATCTTTGAATTTGATTTTTCGTGCATTGCTGTTATCGATTTGCTTCATAATTTTTTCCGTGAAATAAGTCTCTAAATCACGTTTTTTTTCATAATCTTGAAATTCTTCCCTTGTTTTACTAATAAAACGAATTTGCTTTTTGATGACTCCGTTTTTTGCACAACTATAGGGAATCACTTTTGTGTTCCAAAATATTTTTTGGACGTCTAAATTACTCTGATTTAAAAAGAAGATTTTAGTCTGTGTCGATATATACAAGTCTTCACATAACCCAGGACCACCAACAATTGATGGTGGTGATGGGGTTGATCCTAATATTGGATCATTTTTTGTACTATCAATCAATGATGTGGATTTATCATTGTTTTTTACTTTGGTAATGTCGATTTTTTTTGCGTTTCCTGTGTTTTTTTCTCTCTTTTTTGTACAAGAAGACGATATACTTTCGTCGTCGTCGTCTTCTGATAAACTATCATTGTCATCTTTATTACTATATACAGAAGAATCTTTTGACATTTTCCAAAGATCCACCTCAGTTGTAGCATCAATCGAACACTCATTCGATTGCTGTGCATTTAAAAACATTTGCCATTCATTATCAATTACACTCATTGTTATCTGTTATTGTAATGAACTTTTCAAATATTTTATTTATTTTCAATTTTATTTGATTTTGTAAATAGTTGACTTTTAACCCTTTGTAATAAAAACGCGTTAAAATTGATTACTTTTTCCAAATAGAATTTAGACAAAGTAAAAGATATAGATAAAATTTATAGTTATTGTAAAAAAGAATGAGCGAACATATAATAGAACGGTTACCCCTTCAAGCACCCACCATTAGACCATTACCGGAATCATTTAGAACACCATCCACCCCACCACCACCTATATCTACTACAGATACTCCTGTAAATGAAGCAATTTACCGTACGAATCGTAAATGTGGTTATTGTAGAAAAGAAGGTCATACTGTAAGACATTGTCCGGATATTTTCAAAATAAAAAATGACGCGATTCAATATTATAAAGACTGGCTCGTGATATCAGTAAAAGACTATTATACTTGTAATAAATGGACATACACTGAAGAAATGCGTTATGCTCGATCTGAAACAGAAAAGAAAATATACGAAAAAATTTTAACACCACATTTAGTTTCCATGTTTGATCAATTGAGAACGAAACCCGAAAATGAAGTATTTCAAACACTGCTTACAACAACGACGGATTATGTACAAAATTTATCCAATGATCATTTGATTGTACTGTTTAAACATTATACAGAAATTAAAGGGTTGTTCGATAAACGTGATGTACAAAAATTACGATTGTATATTCATTATGCTTTAGTCAAAAATGCTGATATTACGTTAGTCTTTCAAGAAGCCAATACATTAATCAATCCAATGAAACTAAAATGGAGTACCAATCATATCCAATATATAGAAAATAGTATAAAAATAGCCCCTATAATAACTACCCTATTTAAAGATATATTTGAAGTATGTTATATCAACAAGAAGGATCGTATTCGTAGGATGGAATATATTCATGATATATTCAAAAAGAAATCATTAACATCACGAAGACGTATTGTCAATACTAGAGATGAGATTCATAATATCACTCCTACAATTAACCGATTTCGTTCAGAAATCGAAAAGTTGGAACGAAGAATAAAAGATTTTAAAGAGCAAATTCTCATTACCCAGAATAACCGGTCTGTACTAGAAAACCGTTTGGTAGTTTATCAAAACGATCATAGAATTCATAGTGAGATGATGCATCTTTTTAAAAATATACCTTGTTGCTTGGATATTGAGTTTATATCAAATGAAACCGAAAAGTTGCCTACATCATCATCATCGACCGACGTAGAAACAAGCGAGTGTGCGATTTGTTATGAAGATGTAAAACACTCATTAATATGTCATTTGAATTGTAACCATCAGTTTTGCATTGCTTGTATTGCAAAAATAGTAGTATTGGATTTTAAAAAGAATCAAAACAATATCAATCGTCGCGTATCTTGTACATGTCCTTTTTGTAGAGTGAAAATCGAAACAATAAAGGGGAATTTACCCGAATTATATTGTACAATCGAAACTCATTGCTACGACAATCTCATTGATTATAATAAAATTGTAAAATACGTAGGAGGACCGAACGTAAAAGTAAGCGATACCTCCGACTAAAAATAGGAAAAAAATACATATAATTATAATTTAATTTTTACGTTTAGAGCGGTGCAATTTGTACAATTTATGTACGAAATAGGGTTTCATATATTCGTGTGTAGTTATCGGATGTAATAATTCTTCACCAATGTCCAATAATTCTGGACAAACCGTCTCTTTTTTCTTGGTAATTAAATAATGAAAATATCGCTCAATACACGTTTTAATATCCATACTATTACCCTGAGAAGTATTGCGCTGAATCCATTTAAATATATCATCAGGTACGCTTTTTTTGTTTGTAAATAATTCGTACAATTCTCTCCATAATTCATCATCGTAAATGAAATCATTCCAGTTTTTCTCTACTTGATGCAACTGTAAGAAATTAACCATAGAACGAATGTCGGAATTAAACATGGTTTGGATGTTGTAAATGACATCGTCGTCAATCGTAATATTTTCTTGTACTGCAATATTTCGAATGTATTCATGCGTTTTTTTTACAGGCAATTGATTAAAACGGATGCAAATGAATTCATTTTTCAAGGACTCGTCTATTTTACATATATAATTGCAAATTAAACAAAAACGGACATTGTCTCCACATGATTGTAGTAGATTCTTCAATGCTTGTTGGGCATTTTTGGTCATATAATCCACCTCGTCTAAAATAACGAATTTATAACCTTCTTCAAACATATTGTTACATTTGACAAACATGTGTATTTGATTACGAATCACCTCTATACCTCTTTCATCAGACGCATTTAAATGCATAATAGTTTCTTTATTGCGCTTATAATGCATATCTTGGTACGTATTGATGAGATTTTCAGCAGAAGTCGTTTTTCCTACACCTGGAGGACCGTAAAATAATAAATGAGGAAAGCGTTTTTTTTGTAAAATATTCTGGAAAATAATACGATTGTTCTCTTCTAATACAATATCGGTAAATTGTTTGGGTCTATATTTTTCACACCACGGTATAATTGAATAATGTGAAGATACAGATGAAAATGATGTCATATTTTGAGCACGTTTTAATCCAATAATAAGAAAATTGAGTTTATATTGATATTATAAGTCATTAAGGATAGTTTTCCCTAAATTGTTTTCTAAATGAATTTAAATAAAATTTATGATAACATTTCATCAATACAATCCATTATTATAAACATGCCTAGACCAAAAAGTACAAAACCGAAAACTACCAAAAAAACTACTGCTGCGACCGCCGCGACTATTCTTATTACAAATACGTCTTCTACGAATGAATCTCTAGTTGCCGCCTCTATTTCAAATACATCTTCTTCTGCAAATGAAGAGGAAAACGCCACTACTACTGTTAGTACTGAAACAAATGTAGCTGAACCCGAACCCAATGCCCCAAAGAAACGTGGAAGACGTAAAAAGATTGTAACCGAAAAAGAAGTAAAAAAAACAAGTAGTTCCAAGAAAGAATCCAAAGACGGTAAATTAGTACAAATGGTCCAATCTACTCAATCCAAAACACGCAATGCTATTTTACATTTACATTGTTCCTTACATGATATTGACCAGTACATACAAAATCAAACTTGGAAAAGCGACGATTTAGCATACGACCCAAAAATACCAATTGAGATATTACCTTATATTGGTAATGAATACCATTCTATTGAAAATAATCAAACACTTCGTGCAGAACAAACAGAAGAATTAGTAGCAAGTACTATACCTGGTGCTTATACATCTACTGTTTATTGTGCTAAATGTCAATGTGATATGAATAATGAGCAAATACCTTTTGGTACTGGATCTGGTGGTACCGTCATAAATAAACATACTGTACATTCACTTGTCCCTAGTTCTACTATATCTGGTAGTATAAGTACAACTAAAAACAAAAAACCAAATGGTCCAGAAACTAAGGAAGAGGAATTGACCGAAAAAGACCGAGAGAAAATCAAAGAATTGAAAATACAATTTTATAAACAACACATACCTGATAAAAAGGTTGATTGTTTTTGGTGCACTTGTCCTTATGATAACGATCCTTTCTTTATTTTACAAAATGGATCAGAGGGTGATATTGTTGCTCATTATTCTTTTTGTAGTCCTCAATGTTCAGTTGCCTATTTATTTCAAAACACCCACTGGGATGACTCTGCTATTGTTGAATCTTACCAATTAATGAACCATTATTATTGTAATCCTTACGACAAAAATGAGAATATTAAACCCGCTTGTTCCCCGTTTTATACACTAGATAAATACTATGGTAATCTCACTATACAAGAATATCGAAAACTGTCTAAATCAAATTATATGTTACTGTGCTTAGAAAAACCGGTTAGTCGAGTATTGCCTGAAATACACGAAGACAATGACAAAATGATGTCATCGCAATCCATAAGGGGGAATTATAAAGTAAAAAAA
>MDTG01440173.1_pt1 | contig 11090 bp, 10 predicted proteins | sample 811421 | NCBI WGS metagenome assembly MDTG01 (sample SAMN05326645, study PRJNA326480) | marine metagenome | isolation source: seawater | place: Pacific Ocean: South East | collected 2011
CAATTTTATTCTGGTTCAGGAGCATGGGGCGCTGGTGGTAGTTTAATTACAGGAAGGACTCAGGTAGGGGGATTTGGAACCCAAAATGCCGCAGTAGCAGCTGGTGGCTATGCAAACCCTGCTGCCTGTTGTTTATGTACTGAAGAATATGATGGTTCTTCATGGACAGCAGGTGGTGCTTTAATTGATGGCCACAATAAAGCAGGAACAGCAGGAACTATAAATGCAGGATTAATATTTGGAGGTGAACCTCATCCATCTTACTCATCTTGTACTGAAGAATATGATGGTACATTATGGTCTACTGGTGGTGCTTTAATTCAAGCTAGATATGGTATAGGAGGAGAAGGAACCCAAAATGCTGCCCTAGCACATGGGGGTAGAAACTATTTTGGTGGTGGTCCTTCAGTTACAATTTATAGTTGTACAGAAGAATATAATGGTACTTCTTGGGGAACAGGTGGTGGTTTAATTGCGGCAAGAGAATCAAGTATGGGTGCAGGAACCCAAAATGCTGCTATAGCTGCGGGTGGAGCAGATGAATATACTGGATGCCAAAATACAGAATTATATGATGGTACTTCTTGGTCAGCAGGTGGTACTATGATTACAGCAAGAGCATGTAGTGGAGGTGGAGGAACACAAAATGATGCAGTACTTTTTGGTGGACTTTGCTACGTCTCAGACTTAACAGAATTATATGATGGTACCTCTTGGTCAGCTGGTACAACTATGCCTTCATGCAGATATAGTATGGCATCTACTAATAATTCTTCAGCTAATTTAAGTGTAGGTGGTGGATGTAATAGTCAAAACTTTTTAAGTGTAACTGAAGAATACAATCTTCCATTAAATTTATGTAATACATTCGACTATTCTAATACAACAGGAGATGTATCAGCAACTGGATCATTTACTGGATCGTTTGTAGGTGACGGATCAGGATTAACTGGAATTTCTGGTGGTGGAGGAGGAGGATTTCCTCACACCGGATCTGCTATTATATCTGGTAGTTTAGAAAATACAGGTAGTGCGGGATTTGCACATATACAATCTCTTCCTGGTTCCTGGTCTACAGGTGGATCATTAATTAATAATAGAGCATGTTCAGCTGCGGGAGGAACTCAAAATGCAGGTATATTAATGGCTGGTACTAATAACTGGAATTTTAGTACATGTACTGAAGAATATGATGGTAGTTCATGGGCTACTGGAGGTTCTTCACTTGTTGGTAGATCATGTCATGCTGGGGATGGTACCCAAAATTCTGCCTATATAGCTGGTGGGTGTACAGATACTCCCACTTGGATGGCTATTTGCTCTGTTGAACATTATAATGGTTCTTCATGGTCAAGTGGTGGTAACCAAATCAATACTATGTTTGTATTTGCTGGCTCGGGAAATGAAACAGCTGGATTAACTTTTGGTGGATGTGAATATAATGTTTGGAATATAGTTACTAAGACTGAAGAATATGATGGTACAACATGGACTACAGGTGGTTCTTTAAATAATTGTAGAATGTGTCTTGCTGGAGGAGGAACTCAAAATACTACAATGACAGCAGGTGGGTACAATTTGACCCCAAATTATACCCATGGTTACACTGAAGAATATGATGGAACTTCTTGGTCAACAGGTGGTTCGTTAATTACCGCACAACAATCAAATGCTGTAGCAGGTAATAGTAGTGCTGGAATATCAGCAGGTGGAATGGATGAAAACTATAACTGTAGTACCTGTACTGAACAATATAATGGAACTTCTTGGAGTTCAACAGGTGCCATGATTACTACTAATGCATGTCAAAGAGCAGGTGCCGGAACTTCAAAATGTATGTTAGTTGCGGGTGCATATACTCCTATAGGTCATGATACTTGTACTGAAGAATTTACAGAACCTGATCCGTATTTTAGAACAACTTTATCATTTAATGGAACTACAGGAAATACAGTTGCCACGGGATCATTTACAGGATCATTTGGAGGTACAATGACTGGATCATTTGGTGGAGATGCTACTAATTCATTTAGATCTGGTAGTCTTCTTCCCACAGTAGGTCATACAGTATTATCAGGTAGCTCAATTATATTAGGTGAAACAGGTGGTATTCAAGGAAGTGGATCTCTTTCAACAGGTTCTTTGCAAGTAACTGGTAGTGTAGAATATTCATTTTTAAATTCAAGTTTAGGAAGTAGTTATATATGGTCATTAGCTCCTGCAATTACAAATAATGTTTTAAGATATCGAGGAGGAGCGGGTGCTCAAAATGCTGCACTAGCATTTCTTGGTAATTGTCCATCTCCATATGGTCAATATAATTGTAGTGAAGAATATAATGGTTCATCTTGGAGTAATGGTCCTTTTTTAATTAATAGTAGTGAAAATTCTAATGGGATGGGATCTCAAACTGCTGCCTTACAAGTAGCAGGATACCCAACCTCAGATACTGAACATTATAATGGTGTATCGTGGGCTTCTGGTGGTACCTTGATTAATAACAATATGAGATTAAGAGGAACTGCGGGAACCCAAAATGCTGGTGTAACTTTTGGAGGACTTATTAATTATAGCCCATATTCAAGATATAATTATACTGAAGAGTATGATGGTTCATCATGGAGTAGTAGTGGTGGTTTAAGCAATAATATAGATAACATGATGTTTGCAGGAACCCAAAATGCTGCTTTAAGTGCAGGTGGTGATCCTGGGAAACTTACATCTACTGAACATTATAATGGAACATCTTGGTCCTCAGGAGGTTCATTACCTAGTGGAGAATGTGGTGGTAGAGGTTCAGGAACTCAAAATGCTGCTTTCAATACGGGAGGAAATAGTAATTCACCAACGTATTCCTATCTAGGAACTGTTATATATGATGGAACATCTTGGTCTGCAGGTAATAACATGCTTACTGGATACCATGGTGGTAATACTTCAACAGAAGGAGGACTTGGTGGTGCTACAATGTTTGGTGGTTATTGTACTGCGAATTACCCTTACCAGAGTAACTGCACTTATAGTATTGATCCACAAGGACAATTTCAACAAACATTCTCTTATTCAGGAGCAACTGGAAAAACTACAGTATCTTGTTTAATTGAAACCTCAGCTGAGAGATATAAAGATAATATCCAACCAATGGAATCTCAACTTGATAAAGTAATGCAATTAAAACCCGTTGAATTTAATTGGAAATCAACAAAAGCACCCGATATTGGTTTTACAGCAGAATCAGTAAAAAATCTTTACCCAAATTTAATATCTGAAAAAGATGGTAAAATAGAAGGTATGAATTATACTAAATTAGTATCTGCACTTGTAAAATCAATTCAAGAACAACAAGAACAAATTAATGATCTTAAAACAAGACTTGATAATAATAATTAAAAATAATATATTTATAATAAAATAATTTAATCATGGCACTAAAATATTACCACGCTACAAACACAGGAAAAGGGTTTATTACCCATGCTGAAAACGAAGTTGCTCATGTTGCAGGACATCCTGGTGAAGTATGGACTACAGAAAATACTTCTTGGGCATCTAGAGTAGGAGCTACTGAAAAAACATTTTCTGAAGCACAAACACTAGTATCCGCTTCTATTTCTGGTTCTTTTATTACTGAAGGACCTAATAGTGGATCGGCAGTAACATATTCTCTTCCTGAAGCATAATTTGGAATACTAAAAATAAAGTTGTATATTAATTCATAAACTAAAGTTATAAACATGACTAAAGAAAAAGATCTAGTCGTAACAGAAGACTTAAAACCTATATTGAGCGTTCTCAAACAAGAGGATGCTCAATCTATACTTCAATTAAAAGAAGAACTTACTGATAATTGGACTAAAAAACAAATTTTCCGTACTGAAACAGAGATGCGTATTTCAGTACTTAATGATGGTAAACATCCAACTGCCGCTTCAAAATATTGGCAATCAGTAAGAGAAATGTCTGCTCATTTTGATGCTTTAATGGGTCTTTCATTTGATATGCGTCGCGCTGCTTTAAGACGTGAAAAGCTAGAAGCAAAAATGCAAAAGGCAATTGAGGAAGGAGATGATTTTAAACAAAGAAAAATTCAAATTGATTTAGATGAAAGTTTGTATGGCAGAGCTAATATGGAACAAGTAGCACATGATCGTGTTCGTGAATTAAAAACTTGGTCTAAATTAAAAGATGAATTAGATGATGGTACATTTGATACTAAAGATGTAAATACCCATCAAGCTACTTCTTATCGTTTAGCATTAACTAATAGGGCACAGGCTTTAGGACCAAATGCAGGCCCGGCTGAAGTTATTAATGCTGTAGGACCACTTAAAACAGTAGAAAGGTTGCAAAAACAAGATGGTAATTTATTAAGCTTTAAGGAAGCAAAACTCCAATTGCAGCAATCTACAGAACAAAAATAATATATGTTTCTGTATCGTAAAGAAAATGCCTTATCGCCTGAATTATGTCAAGCATTTATAGATAAATTTGAAGCATCAGATGAAAAAACACCTGGTGTTTTATATGGACCCGAGGGAGAAAGTTCTGATTCAGGTAAAAAATCTACTGATATAACTTTCCATCCTGGGTATTTAAAACATGATACTTGGGGTCCTTTACTCCAAAATTTAGTTGATATAATTGAAAAATCTCAAAATGATTATTCTTTAAGGCACCAATATGCTATGGAAAAAATGGATCCATTTAGAATTTGGTCCCATTTTAATATGCAACGTTATCTTCCTGAAGAAGGTTTTTCTACTTGGCATTGTGAAAGAGCAGGATTAAAACATTCAAGTAGAGTATTAGTATGGATGGTATATTTAAATGATGTTACTGACAGGGGAGAAACAGAATTTTTTTACCAACATCATTTTGAAACCCCAAAACAAGGTAAATTATTAATTTGGCCTTCAGATTGGATGTATTTACATAGGGGTGTACCTTCACCTACACAAACAAAATATGTTTTAACAGGATGGTTTTGCCACCATAAATTAGAAGAAAATGAGTAATTTCCCACTTATCCCTTATAATAATTTTCAACCCCAATCAAATTGGAATACATTTTATTATTATAAAAATGTATTTAGTGATCAAATGATTAAAGAATTAACTGATATGGTTCATTCTAATTATGAATTTTCAAAAGGTAAAACAGGAACTGAAGAAATGGGGAATGTTACGGATTCATATAAAACTAATAATAGGGATATAGCTTATATTCACCCTGAAAAACATTCTCAATGGTTATATGAATTGTTATTTCCAATGGCTGTAGAGGCAAATCAAAAAGTATTTCACTTTGATATTGATATTGTTACTGATCCTATTCATTATGTAATTTATCCTGAAGATGGAGGACATTTGGATTGGCATATGGATATAGGAGCATATAGTGTTAATAAACGTAAATTAGCTATGACTGTTCAATTATCAGATTCTAATGACTATGAGGGTGGTGATTTTGAAATTTGGTTAGGTGGTAAAGATAATTTTTTAACTGTACCAAGAGAAAAAGGAGATGTAGTAGTATTTCCTGCTTTTTGTATGCATAGAGTAAAACCAATTACAAGAGGAGAAAGACGTTGTTTAGTATTTTGGACTGGCGGACGTCCCTTTAGATAAAATAAAGTTATGGAATTTAAGGTTTTTGAAAGGTTATGGTGGGCAACTCCGGTTTGGGAATGCCCCGTAGAAGATATTGATAATAAACCAATAGTGGAATATTGTTATAAGGTTAAAAATGAAAAACCTGGTGTCAATATATCAAATAGGGGTGGATGGCATAGTGGAGAACTTATTACCCCTATTCCTTCATCACTTGAGCAATTATTTAATGAATTAACTGTATTTGTTAATGATGTACCGCGGCGCTACATGGGTACATCAAATTTAATATTAGGAAATTGGTGGATAAATATTAATGGTAAATACGATTATAATGAACAACATGACCATCAAAATAGTGTATTAAGTGGTACATATTATGTTCAAGTTCCTGAAAAAAATATGGGGAATTTATTGTTGCATAGAGGAGATAATGCCGAATTTTTCTTGACTTCTAAAGTAGAAAGGGAACAAACAATGGCTAATGCAATGACGGTACCATGTATTACTAAGGAATCTATGTTTTATTTATTCCCCTCTTGGGTTAAACATTCAGTAGAGAGAAATAATACAGATTCGGAACGTATATCTATTGCTTTTAATTTCGTGTCTCCCAACCAATAATTTTATACATTAAGGATAATGTCTGCAGAAATACATCCAATTTTTCCAACTGCTCTTTATGTAAACACATATGAGGGAGATACTAGCGAGGTAGTAAAATATTTTGATGCTCAACCAATGAATCGTGCCTCTCAGGCAGCATATGGGGAAATATCTAAAAATTCATATATTATAGATCATCCTGTTTGTAAGTCTTTAAATAATTTTTTTATGAAATGTTTTGAAGAATATGCAACTGATATAATGCGTTACAAATATAAAAAATTAGAATTTGCACAATCTTGGTTAACATATAAACAACCTGGTATGTTTCATAAAGCACATACCCACCCAAATACTTTATTGGCCGGGGTATTTTATTATGATGTTCAACCTAATGATTCTGCTATATGTTTTTCTAAAGAAGTAAGATCATTTAATCGTTCATACTTTGAACCAGCATTATTAGATGATTATCAAAAACACCCATTTTCTCAAGAAGAAATATATTTTACACCTAAACAAAATAATTTTATTATTTTTCCATCATGGTTAAGTCATGGTGTACCACCTAATAGAACTAATAGAGTAAGAAAAGCACTTGGTGTAAATGCTTTAACTAAAGGTACTTTAGGAGAACAAGAAACAATATCAGAAATAATATTTGGTCGTTATGCATGAAGAAAAAATTAAATATGAAGTAATAGAGTTATTCCCCACTCCAGTATTTACTACCCAATTACCCGAATCTTTTGGTTATTTAACTGAATTTTTTTATAAACAAGAAATGGCTGGTGATAGTAAAGAAGAGGGAGTAGATGTAGCTAATTATGGGGATAGATCATCTAATTCTTATCTTTTAGATGAACCTGAATGTAAAGGTTTAAAAACTTTTATTTTAGGAGTAGCTAAAACTTATGGAGATATGTTAGCTTATGATTATAAATCCTATAGATTTGGCCAATCATGGTTATCCTATAAACATCCAGGACAACATCATACACAACATACCCATCCTAATAGTTTAATTTCGGGAGTATTTTATTTTGGCCAACCAGAGGAAAAAACTCCAGCAATTAGATTGCATAAAATGATGGGTGGATTTAATACATCATATATTTCTCCTAAAAGAGTTAATGATAAAAGAAATTTAAAATATGCTTGGGAACATTTTGATATTCAATTTAATCCTGGTTTGTTTTTAATGTTTCCTTCTTATTTACATCATTCAGTACCCTTAAATAAATCAAAAACTACACGTTGTAGTGTAGCATTTAATATTGTACCCGAAGTAGGATTTGGGGAAGAAGGTAGTTTAACTGAATTAAAATTTTAATATGCAACAAGGATATACTTACCAACCTAAACAAATAATTACCCAATCAGAAAAAACAAAACCTATTTCTGAAGGAAAAAATTTTATATGGCATATTCAGGGTGGTTTAGGTAAAAATATTGCTGGTACCGCTTTAATTAAAGATATTAAAACTAAATATCCTGATCGCAAATTAATAATGGTTACTTCTTGGCCTGAAGTATTTTTAAATAATTCAGATGTGGATAGAATATTTCAATTAGGTCAAGCTCCATATTTTTATGAAGATTATATTGAAGGAAAAGATGTAATTATTTCAAAACATGAACCATATAATCAATCAGACCATATTACTAAGAAAAAACATTTAGTACATAATTGGTGTGATTTAATGGATATAGAATATAAAAAACAATCCCCTGTTATTTTACCTAATTACCCTCAAGGTATGCTTTTAGGATTATGGGATAGACCAAAACCTATAATGGTAATTCAATCTGGAGGTGGACCTATGGAAGGTCAAAAATATTCATATTCCTGGACTAGAGATATGCCTATAGAAATAGCTCAGGAGATAGTTAAAAAGTATTATCAACAATACCATATTATTCAAATAACTAGACCAAATGGTTATAAATTAGATAATGTAGAAAGATTAGATCAAAAAATGTCTAATATGGAATTATTTTCTTTAGTAGTAAAAGCAGAAAAACTTGCTTTAATTGATTCTTGTTTACAACACGCTGCAGCTGCTTTAAATAAAAAATCTACAGTATTGTGGATAGGTACTTCACCTAATGTATTTGGTTATAATTTACATACTAATTTAACGGCAAAATTACCTAAAAAGGCTAACCAACTTATAGGTTCTTATACTTTTGATTATCAATTTGAAAATAATATTCATGAATGCCCTTATATGGATGTAAAACAGATATTTGATATAAATACAGTATTAAGTTCTATTTAACAAACCATATTTATCATATATAATATGGTATGGCATTTTTATTAAACACATCTTTTTCAGGAAGTTCTTCTCCGGATTTTAATTTAAGTAAATCTGCTGCAAATATTACCAAAGGAGGATACTTATGGTGGAATAATTCAAATAGTAAATTTGTATTTTGTGGTAGTAGTGATTTTAATAGTTATCTTCCAGGATATAGTTTAGAATATCTTGTTGTTGCCGGTGGCGGTGGAGGTGGCCCTGGTAGTGGTGATGGTGGAGGTGGAGCTGGTGGATATCGTTCATCTGTAATAGGAGAATCTAGTGGAGGTGGATCCACAGCTGAAAGTACTATATGCATTCAAGATAATACTGCTTGGACAGTAACTGTAGGATCAGGAGGAAGTGTTTTCACTAATGGGGATGATAGTACCCTTACTAATGGTACCTGTACTATAACCTCTGATGGAGGAGGAGCAGGAGGAGATTGGGGCCCTTGGAATGTTGGTAGAGCAGGTTGCTCTGGGGGATCAGGTGGAGGAGGATCTTCAGGTTGGTCTTCTAGTCCTGGAGGTGGTGCCCATACTGCGGATCAAGGATGCCCTGGTGCACCTGGTAGTACTTGGTCTTCTTTTAGTGATCGTGACTATAATTCTGGTGGTGGGGGTGCAGCTGGTAATACAGGATGTAGTGCAACACCACATAAATCGGGAAATGGAGGAGATGGATTACAATCTTCAATCACAGGAACTCCTACTTATTATGCAGGAGGTGGAGGAGGTGGAATATATGCTGAAGGATCACCTGGTTCAGTAGGAGTTGGTGGTCAAGGAGGGGGAGGCACAGGAGCAGGTGGTGGTGCTGGGATGTCTTCGGGACAAAGTGGTATCCAATCTTCAGGAGGAGTTAACACTGGTGGAGGTGGAGGAGCTGGTTGTACTGGTGGATCTGGGATAGTAATAGTTAGATATTGTGGCTCTTCAGCTTGTGCTACAGGAGGGACGATATCAACTAGCGGCCCTCATATAGTTCATACATTTACTGAATCAGGTTATTTTACCCCAACATTATAATATTATGGCATATTTTGCAAGAGTAGTTAATGGTACAGTAACAGAAGTATTAAAAGGTAGTCAAGAATTTTTTGATACTTATAAAAGTGAAGAAGAAGGACAATGGATACAAACTTCTTATAACACAAGAGAAGGTATACATTACCAAGCAAATTCAGATAATCCTTCTGAAGACCAATCTAAAGCGTTAAGAGGAAATTTTGCTGGGGTAGGGTGGAAATATGATAGTGAATTAGATGTATTTTACAAACCTCAACCCCATACATCTTGGACTTTAAATACTAGTTCATTTAAATGGGAACCACCTGTACCTAAACCTACAGGATCATTTGGAGGATTGTATTATTGGAATGAAATTAATCAAGAATGGCTACATATTAGCTCATCAAATATATTATAAATGGCAGAATATTTAAATACCGCAGTAACTGGGTCATTTACTTTACCTTTATTTGTATCATCATCTTTAGTTAATACAAGTTCAGTTGGTAATTTATATTTTGATTTAAAAGAAAATAGAGTAGGATATACTTCAGGATGTTATCCAGGTGGTGCTTGGTCTGCAGGTGGGAATTTAATTACTGGAAGAACTACTTTATTTGGATTAGGAGCACAAAACGCAGCATTAGCGGCTGGTGGATATTTCCCTGGTAATACTGTTTCATGTCATGAGCAATATAATGGTTCATCTTGGTCTTCACAAACTGCGGTACCAACTGCAAGACAAAATGGTGCTGGTTTTGGTTCTACAAGTGCAGGTACTCTTGCAGGAGGGAGGAATGTTCCTGCGGTTACAAATTGTACGGATGAATGGGATGGTTCATCTTGGAGTGGTGGTGGTAATTTAATTAATCAAAGATATATTGCTGCGGGTGGTGGAACACAGAATGCAGGATCAATATTTGGTGGATACAATCCTCCTACTGTTATACATGTAAATACAACAGAACATTATGATGGTTCATCTTGGTCTGCTGGTGGTGCCCTAATTTCAGGTAGATATGCATTAGGTGGGGGTGGAACTCAAAATGCGGGTATAGCATTTAATGGTTTCTTTGCTCCCCAATCCAGAACTTGTACTGAATTATATGATGGTACTTCTTGGTCTGCCGGAGGAGCAACTATTAACGCTAAATATGCAATAGCTTCTGGGGATATGGGTCTCCAAAGTAGTATAATTTCAGTATCTGGACTTTCTAGTCCTGGTACTCAAACAAATGCAACAGAAGAATATAATGGAACATCATGGTCTTCTTTAGATGTTTACCCTGCAGCCGCAGGATATTTATCAGGTGCAGGTACAGATTCAAACTCAACATTAGCTTTTGGTGGATATACACCTTCAACTACAACAGCTACTTATGAATATTCTAATCCTTTTAATATATCAGCAACATCATTAGAATCATATGCCTCTGGATCAACAACACCCTTATCAACAGGGTCATGTTATGATTCAGCACCTAACTATGCTTTAAGTGGAACCTGGAGCTCAGGACCAAGTAGATCTCAATGTTTATATGCTCCTGTAGCAACTGGA
>MDTG01447023.1_pt1 | contig 11089 bp, 6 predicted proteins | sample 811421 | NCBI WGS metagenome assembly MDTG01 (sample SAMN05326645, study PRJNA326480) | marine metagenome | isolation source: seawater | place: Pacific Ocean: South East | collected 2011
AAAGGAACAAGATTGGCCACGGTTCGAAAGGATATTCCGAAACCGATGATGCCCCTATTGGACAAACCCCTACTCCAGTATCAAATAGAGTTATTAGCAGAGCATGGTTTTACTAACGTTTGGCTCATCGTAGGGCATTTACACGAGCAAATCCAAGAGTATTTCGGAAATGGATCGCGCTTTGGTATTGATATTCAGTACTTTATAGAAGAAATGCCTCTAGGCACAGTGGGCGGTGTAAAAGCGCTTGAAACGCATTTGACCGAGCCTTTCTTAGTGTTGTACGGGGATGTGATGATGAATATGGATCTAGAGAAATTGGTCCTTTTTCATCAAAATAAAGGGGCAGATGCCACCTTGGTAGTGCATCCTAACGACCATCCTTACGACAGCGATTTATTGGATGTTGACGGTCAAGACCGTGTTACTGCATTCTATCCAAAGCCTCATCCTGAGGGCTCGCGTTATCGAAATTTGGTTAATGCTGCGGCTTATGTATTCCATCCATCGGTGCTCACAAAACTAGAAGCTGGTGTCAAGGCGGATTTTGGAAAGGACATTTTCCCTTGGCTGTACAAGGAACTGAAGGTATATGCCTACAATACTCCAGAATATTTGAAGGATATGGGGACTCCGGACCGATTATCAAAAGTCGAGCAGGCCATATCTTCCGGTAAGGTAGCCCAACGAAATTTGAAAAACCCACAGCGCTGTATTTTCCTAGACCGAGATGGTGTGATTAATATCGATACGGATTTAATTCACAGGGCAGAAGATTTTGAACTCTACCCCTATGCTGGCGCGAGTATTCGCAAGATCAATAAGATGGGCTTTCTAGCCGTTGTGGTCACGAATCAAAGTGTTTTGGCCCGTGGTATGTGTTCGGTTACAGATTTGGATGAGATTCATAAGAAGATGGAAACAGAATTGGGCCATCAAGGCGCCTTCGTTGAAGCCATCTACTATTGTCCACACCATCCACACGGTGGTTTTCCCGAGGAAGTACCCGAACTAAAATTTGATTGTCATTGCCGCAAACCCAAACCAGGCATGCTCTTGGATGCTGCACAGCGTTTTAATATTGATCTATCCAAGAGTTACCTTATTGGAGATAGCCCTAGAGATATTGAGGCCGGGCAAAATGCAGGTGTAACGACCATTCGTGTAAAAACCGGGCATGGTCTAAAACCAAGTGAGGTAACACCAAATCACCACGTAGAGGATTTAGCCGCTGCGGTAGCGTTGATCGAATCTCTCGAGAAGTAGATTACTTTCCGTCGAAGTCTTTTCGGAACTGAATCCCGACCCCTTGGGTATGGGGACCGGTATTTTGAAGTAGTGGATCGTTTCTATTGCTTCTGTTGAACGCTCGAAGCACCGTGCGACCATCTTTTGTCAACTCATATTCTATCTGTGTATCGCCCAGCAATAGCGTAGAAGAACCGTCTGAGGCAATAGGCACATCTAAGGAAGAATTGATGCGCAAGCGGCCGTCCATGAAGTCCTTGCTCACCCCTAGTCGTATTTCATCACCACTTTGGACCAGGGAACTATATGGATTATTTCCGGTAGTGTAGTCCAATTCCACATCCACATAAGATCCCAATCCTGCTGTAATCCAAGTACCAAATTGGCTAACCAAAACTTCCGACGTAGAATGCGTAAAGGATTCACCTAGGTTGATGCCTTCCTGTACTCCTAAGTTCTGTCGATAAAAGTCACCCAACATTAATAATGAAAACGCCTGGTAGTTCATCGCATCCGCCGTGAGAATGCGACGTTCTAATTCTTGCTGGTAAGAAGACGGGCTACTAGGTAGGACGATATCAAAACCTATTTCCGGCTGCATCAGCGAACCTGTCAGGGTAATGATCAAATCTACATCTACGTTCTCGTTAGAATAATTAGCATTTGTCACCAACCCCTTTAAATTTGTATTCACGGAATATTTGGCTTGGAGATTAACCTCTGCCTCGTACAAGTCCCCTGACCATAATATGGTACCTCCGGGAATCAACTCAAAGGGTTTATTAATGATTCCCTGCAAGGTGAACAGGTAATCTCCGGAAGCGATGGTATACAGTCCGTACAATTCAAACGATTCATCTTCCAAGATCTTCACCCGCATATTTCCCGCTCCTCTCGAGGTTATGATGTCCCCCATCACCTCATCCAAAATGAGCTCTACTAGTGCCTCCGGCAATACCTCTATTTCCATGTCCGTGGTGAAGTACTTCACAGATTTTGCCATGGAAGTGTCGACAGAAACTCGAGACTCATTAGCAACAAAATGCAAGAACGCAGGGGTCTTCACTTCCGTCGGGTTATCTAATGGAATCTTTAGTACAGAACCTTTTTTAGTGGTGGCATTTAGGCCTAGGTGTACCTGATCCACGGGGCCTTCCAAGACTAAGTCTCCGTCGAGTACTCCCTTACCAAAAAAGTAGGAATCGTAGGCTCTGTTAAGTTCCATACCTAACGCACTATCGGCTCCTAGGTGTATATCAAAATCCAAGGTGGAGAATTGATCGTGTGAGATTTCACCCCAAGTCATTAATGACTGTACTCCTGCACCATCGTTCCAGTAGCACGAATCAAAAACTATTTTCTGCTCATTTAAACCGAAGTCCATGGCTGTTGCGGCTAATTTAGTTCCTGTGACCGGAATATTGAAGTTTGGGTTCATCAATGTAAACTCTCCATCTGCTTCCCAATGGTGCAAAGGTCCTACTACTCTAACGCTGCCATTCAAAACACCCGTTACCTGCTCCAATACGCCATTAAGAATAGGTTCTAAAGGATTAATCTCTAATTCGTCCATTACCACGACCACATCTAAATCATCCTTCTTCGGGCTATAATGTCCCGATATACGAGCTGTTGTTTTACCCGGTTTTAAAAGAGTGCTGTTAAGATATACATCATCTACTTCAGATGTCCAGTGAACCCCGGTATTCAAGTTGCCCAGTAGTTGGTCGTTTAGGATAACATTTGACCAATATATATTCCCAAATGCCGCAGAATTTGGAAAATTCGATTGCAATTTGAAATGGCCATCTAAACTCCCCGCGAACTGTATTCTAGATTCACGGTAGCAATAATTCAACCATCGTGCATCCAAATCAGATAGGAAAAACTGAAAAGGTTGTGTGGTTGATTCTCCCATTCCTCCGCTCAATCCAATCGTTCCCAAGGTTCCTTGAAGTACTAAGCTATCGGTGCTAAAACTAGTATTGTTCCAATCGACCGGTGAAGCCAGTACCAAAGAGGCTTGGTGGGCACCCATCTGAAGTTCCAGCAAATTGGGTGTGAAAATGCCCTCTTTATATTGTGCCCCAGCCAATAAGCTCGTCGGAATACTGTCTCTAACGTGTGCTAGTGCGGTAAATTGTTGAAAGTCTACAGGCGAATCCCATCTCAACACTGCACTGTCCAACGGTGTGGATATGCCATCAATAGTCCCCGCTTTGAGAAAGGCTTGAATATCACGCTGTTCTTTTGTGCCTTCACCGTTAATGGAGAAGGCTTCGATCCCATTATAGCGTAAATGGGGGACGTTCAAACTGTAATCCCACGCCGTAGATGGACCATTAAAATTGGCCGCCACATATAATCCTTCTGGAAGGGCTGCCTTTATGTGAAGCAACTGACTCAACCAATCAATGGTGCTAGCTTCGAATGCCAACTTCACATTAACATTATTAGTAACCTTCGGGCCGCCGGCTAAATCGCCAAAAAGCACATTCGGTATCGCCCTAAGTCCGTTCCAATCAAAACTACCCTCAATGTAGCCTTGCATGATGTCACTGCTCACACCTATTCTTCTGCCCTTGGGTTGTAATTGGTGCACCACATCAAGGGCATTGATAAAAACAACATCCGTAGGACGTTGAAGCAAGATGTCTTGAGCGTTGAAGAATCCGGTCAAATCCTCTTTAACTAATCCTGCAATTCGAGCACTTAAGATTTGTCCCGTATCCAAGGGGTCTAGCAATTCCAGTCCTAGGGCGTTAATATTGGATTGCACCTTAAAAGTCCCTTGTTCTGCGACGAGCGAACCGTCGATATCCATCAAGCTGTCTAGACAGGACCACCAAATGGAATCCTTACTTCCTATATTTTGCCAATTAAAACTCAATCCTCTGACTGCATAATCATCAAAAACCAGCGTTGGCGCCAACCCCACCACCTGCGTACCTTCATCTGCGATGAGCGCTTCAAGATTCGGTTTAATGGCCGCTTTAACTGAACCACCGCGCAGCGATCCTTGTGGAAACTTGGGTAGATTAAGCTCCAATCTAGCCACATCCTTCCATTCATTTGCCCAAATCCTGGCGGTATTCATTCCCTTTCTTGCCCCGAGATCGTAAGACAGGGTGCCTGCTTCAAAAGATCCTTGAATCGAATATTTTAGGTCAGCCGGTTGCATCTCTGGTTCGGGTAACCATTGTGCAAGCATAGCGCTATCGTAGGCTTGTTGCTGCAAACGAAGGCTTCCTTGTAGCTCGTACTGAGCGTGGTTCAGCAGAGCTCTCGCTGAGCCGGTAAAGAAGTCATGAGAGAATTGGGCGTTTGTAGATATGGAATCGAGAGAGGCTCCAGAAATTTCTAGATCTAGCACTAACCCACGAGTAAATCCGGTCCATTCCTCCGGAATTTGCGATAATTTGAAATCTTGTGTCGTATTCACATTGGCCTTCGAACGTATACCTCTTTCATCCCATTGGACATTTCCAAGAATCGTTACACCTAAATTAATGCTTGCATCTACCTGAAATGCGTTCTTTTTGCCAAGGTTGAGTTGGGTGATATGGACATTCGTTTCAATAGTATCCAATTTTAGAGCACCGCTCAGAGCTTCACACGCCACACCCTCTGTAAAAGATACTGTTGAGGTCTTTAAATCTCCTCGAATGCGTTCATCATTAGGCAGTTCAATCTCTAAGAATCGAATAGAGTTGTTCGCTATGGTAAGAGGGAAACCAGTAGTCGCTTTGTCGGAAGGTAAATCACGAAACCAATGTGAAATTAATGCAGTATCCCGGGTATCAATCTTGATCGTATCGCAAGAAATGGATTCTATTTGAAATACTCCTTCACGCCATCGTACTTCTGAGATAGTTACTCCTTTGAGCGTGGCAACCTTTATTTTATTGAAGCTTAGGTCCAATTTTGCAGTCGTAAACTCCCCATCCGAATAATCCAACCCTGAAAAATTTGTGCTCACACCAAAGGTTTCTAATGCAGTTAAACCATAACTACTATAAAGAAAACGTTGTACCGGTTTCGAATGTACTACGAGTAAAATGGTCAAATACCCAACTCCCAAGAGCAACGCTATACTAATTCCCAATCTCCGAGTGGTTCTCATGGCGGTACTTTGATGTATTTTTGGGGCATTCATGAAGCGACAACCTTATATTCTAGCTATTGAAAGTTCTTGTGACGACACAAGTGCTGCTGTAGTACATGGCAACGCCTTGCTGTCCAACATTGTTGCTTCCCAAAAGGTGCATGAAGAATACGGCGGTGTTGTGCCAGAATTGGCCTCCAGAGCGCATCAGCAGAATATTGTACCCACGGTAAATCATGCGTTAAAGGTAGCAAATATCACGCCCCAGGAATTAGACGCCATCGCTTTTACCAACGGCCCTGGACTCATGGGATCGTTACTCGTAGGGACGTCATTTGCCAAGAGTTTAAGTTTAGCACTCGACATTCCACTCATACCAGTGCATCACATGCACGCCCACATTCTAGCGCACCTCATAGAAGACGCTCACGAAGAACCCATCACCTTCCCTTTTATTTGTCTCACGGTCAGCGGAGGGCATACCCAGGTGGTCAAGGTAGACGGACCTAAGCAAATGACTGTTTTAGGGGAAACTATTGATGACGCTGTAGGTGAAGCGTTTGATAAGGCTGCCAAGATCTTGGGGCTTCCCTATCCTGGCGGCCCAATGATTGATAAGCTTGCCGCTGAGGGCAATGCTACATTCCTAACTTTTGCAAAACCAAACTTACCTGAATATGATTTCAGCTTTTCAGGGTTGAAAACAAGTTTCCTATATACCCTGCAACAAAAGGTAAAGGATCATCCTAATTTTGTTGCTGAACACCTTAATGATATCTGTGCCAGCTACCAAAAGGCACTGATTGACGCGCTCATGCGAACGGTGAAAAAAGCTGCTAAAGACACTGGAATTCAGAACTTTGCGATTGCAGGCGGCGTGAGTGCTAACAGTGCTCTGCGCAGAGAGTTAAAAACATGGGGAGCAAAGCATAAGCTATCTATTTTCGTACCCCCGTTTGAATACACGACAGACAATGCAGCTATGATTGGTATTGCAGGTTATTACAACTATTTAGCCGGTGAAAATGCGCCCTTAAGCACGGGAGCACAAGCTAAACTTATGTTTTAATGCAGCTCTTTTATGGACATATCGAAGGAATAGAATTCCATTTAGATGATGGTGAAGTACAGCATTGTGTGAAGGTTCTTCGAAAGTCTATCGGAGATCATATACACTTCATCACTGGCGATGGTGCACTCTACAAGGGTGAAATCTCTTTTATTTCAAAGTCAAAGGTTTACGGTTCATTTACTGAGGTAGAACGTGAATTCGGTAAAGTTTCTTATGATTTAACGATAGCCATTGCTCCCACCAAGAGTATGGACCGTATTGAAGCATTCGTTGAAAAGTCCGTTGAAATGGGAATCAGTCGAATCATCCCTATCATTTGTGAGCGTAGCGAACGTCGTACTGTAAAAACGGAACGCCTTCGTAAAATCGCATTGAGTGCCACTAAACAAAGTCTCAAAGGCACATTAGTGCAAATAGAAGAAGCCATGAGCTTTCGCGACTTTCTAACTGAAAGGCATGAACAAATATTGATCGCACATTGTGAATATGATGAAGCAAAAAAAGGTATTCATGAAGTGATATACCCTTCAAAGCCCATATGTATCATGATAGGCCCAGAGGGCGATTTCTCACCTTCTGAAGTGATTGCCGCAATATCAGCTGGTGCTAAGCCAATTCATCTGGGCTCGAGCCGTCTTCGTACCGAAACTGCGGGCCTCGTGGCAACGGCGACTGTATACCACTTGTTGGGCTGATTTTCCCTTGTTCTGGCTCTCTTTCAAATGGATGCTTCCAATCGTCCCATAACACTTCCTCTTCCTCCAATCGTTTTTCATTCCTTAAGGATTCAATAGGTTCTAATTTTCGATAATATAGTGCCAGCATCACACCAACGATGGCTCCACTCAGGTGACCTTCATAGCTAATGGTTGGGTCATGAGGCAACACACCCCATACGAAGCTTCCATATAAAAACACCATTAATAGGCTTTGGGCCAACAACTTAACATGTAGCCGTAGCACCCCACTGAAGAATACAAACGTCACCATCCCATATAACCACGCGCTCGCCCCGATATGGACATTTGGCCTACCAATGAACCAAAGTAAGAACCCAGGCACCATTAAACTGATGAACCATACTCGATCGAAGATCTTGGGAAAACTGTAACGAATCAACGCCCCAACAAAAAATAGACTGATCGTATTACTCACAATATGGTTCACATCACTGTGCAACCAAGGAAACGTAATAGGTCCATACCAAGAATTCACATCACCAGGTACTATACCGAATTTTCGAAGCGGTATACCGGCACCTTCCTCCAGAAGAAAGATAGACCAGGCAAGAATGAGCCAAAGACATGGCCACAAAAACAAGCCTTTGTGAATTCCATATTTTCTCCAATGAGACATAGCGAAAAGATAGTTACTTTCGAGTTATGAAACCGCTCGCAGAACAGCTTCGACCACAGACATTGGACCAATATTTAGGCCAAGAACACCTCGTAGGTCAAAATGGCGCATTGCGTCGAAGCTTAGACATGGGTAGGTTACCTTCCATTGTCCTCTGGGGGCCTCCCGGAGTGGGAAAAACTACGCTTGCGTTGCTCCTAGCAAAAGAACTAGAAGCACCTTTGTATCAACTAAGTGCAGTAAGCGCAGGTGTCAAAGATGTACGTGAAGTGCTCGCATCAGCTGAAAAAAAGAGTCTTTTTGACAGCAAGCGCACCATTCTCTTTATCGATGAGATTCATCGTTTTAACAAAGGCCAACAGGACAGCCTGCTCCACGCCGTAGAACGAGGATGGATAACACTTATTGGTGCTACGACAGAGAATCCGTCTTTTGAAATAAATGCTGCTTTGCTTTCCAGGATGCAGGTGTATATGTTGAATTCGCATTCTAAAGAGGATCTAACTAAGATGATTGATCTGGCGAATGCGACGGAGTTCGCCACCCAAAAGGACCTTAAGATTACCGCGCACGACTTCTTGATTCGCCAAAGTATGGGCGATGCACGAAAACTGTACAATCTTGTAGAGCTCTGTTTTCAGCAAGGGCAATCGGGAATTTCCATTGACGAGGAGTTTGCACAAAATATTTTAAGCAACGCACAAATTAGATACGACAAAGGCGGTGATGAACATTACAATGTTATTTCAGCTTTCATTAAGTCCATTAGAGGCTCCGATCCACAAGCTGCGGTATACTACCTCGCTCGGATGATTGAAGGTGGCGAAGATGTGAAGTTTATTGCGCGAAGATTAATCATTTCGGCCGCGGAGGATATTGGCCTAGCCAATCCAAACGCAATAATGCTCGCCAATGAAACCTTTAGTGCTGTGGAGCGCGTAGGCTGGCCAGAGAGCAGAATTATATTGAGCCAATGTACCATCTATTTGGCCACTTCTCCAAAATCCAATAGTGCCTACTCTGCCATTGGCAAAGCGCAAAATTTGGTTCAACAAACAGGGAATCTCGAAGTGCCAGATCATCTTAAAAATGCCTCAAGTGCGCTCGCTAAAGATTTGGGCCACGGCAAAGGGTACTTATATCCTCACAATCATCCGGGAGGCTTTGTATCTCAAGAATACTTGCCAAAAGAGATTGAAGGAAGTGTGTTGTGGTCGCCGGCTTCAAATACCAAAGAGCAGCAGATCAGCGCCCAGCAAAAGGCCATGTGGAAAGATAAATACGAAGGTTAACGCAAGAGAACCTCGGTGCGCCTATTCAAGGCTCTTCCTTCTTCTGCATCGTTGGTGGCTGCAGGTTTATCCATTCCGCGACCTTCCGAGGTGAGTCTGTTAGGATCAATGCCGTGCTGCACCAACCAACTCAGTACCGCCGCCGCTCTGGCCTCGCTTAATCTTTGATTGTAGGCCCGTCCACCTTGGTTGTCCGTGTGTCCAATGATTGTGGCTTTCAAGTCCAAATTGTCCTCAAGCATCCGTAAGAGTGCCGTGAGTTCCTTTTCACTTTCAGGTAACAAAGTGCTTTCATCCAATTCAAACAGAATGTTTCTTAACGCAAATGCCTTGCCTGAAGCAATTGGAATGAGCTTGATGGTTGCCACGTTGTTCCCATGCAATGGTTTAGCTATGTAATCTAGCTGAGAAATAACGCTCGAATAAGGTAAATAACCTCTGTGGTAAACCGTCAACCGCACTTCCCCACCATCGGTCATTAAACGGACCATACCGGTATTTTTAGCACTGGTGCCAGAAAAGAATTGGACCCCATCAACATTAAATAACTGCACTGAAGCCCCTCCTATAGGACGCAGGGTTAAGCTATCCAGCACAACAAGATCGTAATTATCCCGAATCTCTGGCCGCAGGTGTTCTGGCAAATCAAAACTGTATAGGTCTAAGGAGCTGAGCCCATCATAACTTGGTACTGTAGCTTCTCCGCGATCGGAGGCGAGGTATCCAAACTTGCCACTTTTATCAATAACTAGAGAAAATTCCTCTCCGAAACTATTGAATGGGAACCCAAGGTTAATGGGCTCCGACCAAGTAGAATCGTTGATACGGGTAGACTTAAAGAAATCCGATGAACCCAGAGAAGGACTGCGCTCTGAGAGAAAATACAACGTTTTGCCATCAAAGTGCACAAAGGGACAACTCTCCTTATCACTGCTGTTTATATTTTTTGGAAGCCTTTGTCCTTTAGTCCAATTGCCTTCATCATCCTTCGTGGACACGAAAATATCGCGGTCCGTTTCCATACTATTGCTCGCACGAACAAAGTAGATGGTACGCCCATCTGGACCAAGACTTGGCTGACTCTCCCACCTACCAGTATTTATTTCACCTGGAAGCGGCCTCGGTGTTTCCCAACCAAAATTTGGGTTCCAGTGACTGTAGTATAAATCGCAACTTCCTGCACCATCCGGTCGATCACAGACAGTAAGTACCATGAATTGGCCGTCGGGACTAATACTCGCAGCCCCCTCATTCAATCGTGAGTTCAGATTCCCTTCAAGCGGCACACCCAACTTTGATATACCATCAAGAGCAGCTTCGAAGAGGTTTTCATCAGTCGGCTTACCACCTGATATAAATCGGTGAGTATAAATGAGTTGATCGTCTCCTCCGGTAATAGTGGGAAAATATTCCAATTGATCAGACGAAAAACTCAACTTCTCAATATTAAAATTAAAGTCCGATTCTGTATATTCTTCATATTTCCATTTTGCGAACCGTAGATTTTGTAATTCTATTTCCGCTCTCTCACGACGCTCCTTGGACAATCTGGCAACAGACATATATTTCTCCCATTGTGTAATACTCTCTTCCCAACGATATAAATATTTATTGGCTAGGCTCTTCTTTAAATAAGTTGTAGAAATGGCATCAATGGCAAGACTCTCATCGTAATATTCTAAAGCCAACTCATACTTGCCTTCACGAAAGCATTGATCGGCGGCGAATATAAACGCCTGGTAATAGCTGTCTTTGCCTTTCTTCATGCTCTTTTCCAAATACTGCCAACCTTTTTCTGCCTCACCGTTTCGAAATGACTCTTTGGCTTTTTGAAGGGCTGTAATGGCCGACTTTGACTGAGCATATGTGGATAAGCTCAGAAAAAGTAGTAGCGCAATCGCGTGATAAAATCGGACCATTAGAAGTACATTTGAAGTTCTACGAAGATATCTCATACCCATTGAAAACGACGAGAATTGCCATTACGGGGTCTCCTGCCACAGGAAAAACTACGTT
>MDTG01421874.1_pt1 | contig 11088 bp, 8 predicted proteins | sample 811421 | NCBI WGS metagenome assembly MDTG01 (sample SAMN05326645, study PRJNA326480) | marine metagenome | isolation source: seawater | place: Pacific Ocean: South East | collected 2011
GGAGACGCGGCCCATGATTTCACACAGGTGGGCGTACTCTTCGTTGGTCAGGCCGGCGCCACGCTCGGACTCGGGCAGGAACAGGTTCCACAGACCCTGGTTGCGGGCTTCTGCTTTCAGTTCTTCCAGGATTGCCGGATGGCCCCATTTGTTCTGTTTTACCTGTTCGTAAAACAGCGCTTCGTTAGGGTAGATGTGCTCGTCCATGAAGCCTTGGAGCTTGTTTTTCAGGTCTTGTACGCGCGGGCTGAGGTCAAACATGGCTAATCCTTCGATTGGTTGCGGACTGCGGCAATCAGCGCCTTGTGAGCGCGCTGCCGGATAGCGATGACCATATAGTCATGCCATGCAAAGGAGAACGATGTGTTACTGCCGGCAATAAGCCCGCATAAGTCGGGTTGATTCTGGTGGAGGGGTATTATTCGTCAGCGCGAGACGCGGCCGGTGCGCAAGGCGCGGGCCAGACCAGGCGGTAGGCGCGGCAGGTCTGTTGGCTCATCCAGGTCCCAGAGCGGCTCGCCCTCCCACAGGCTGAGCCCAGCGCGCTGCAGGCGCCGGCGGGTGTCGGCCATGACGTTGGCGTGGCTCCACTGCATCTGCTCAAAGGGGGCAGGGTGCGGCTGGCGCTGGCCAATCAGCACGTAGCCGCCGTCTTCGCTGGGGATAATAGCCGTGTCATGTTCAAGTAAGGCCTGGCCAGCAATAGCAATAGCGCGGCTGTCCAGCGCCGGGCAGTCGCTGCCGATCAGCAATGCACCGCCGGGAAAATCTGCCATGGCGCTCGCCATGCGTTCACCCAGGTCACCCTCTGTCTGCCGGCGCAACGGCAAACCGTGCTCAGCGGCCAATGCTCTCAGCTCGGGATGAGCCGGTTGATCCACATACAAAAACCGCTCTGACGGCCAGTCGGCAGTCTGTTGCAGGCAATGCTCCAGCAGCCGCTGATACAACGAACACGCCCCCTGCGCACCCAGCGCCGGAATTAACCGAGTCTTCACCTTGCCCGGCACCGGGGCTTTGGCAAAGATCAGGAGGGGGCGTCGGCTGGGCATAGGGTCACTGGTAGTCATGGGCTCTAGTGGGTTGTTTACAAGTAGCTAGAAGTTAGAAGCTGGAAGCTAAAAGTAGTGTGAGGGGGTGCAGGTTTGCGAGCTGCTCCTGCGGTCAGCTGCCTTGCCCCGATGTCTGCCCCATTGCACCATGCTTGGCTTCCAGCTTCCAGCTTCCAGCTTCCAGCTTCCAGCTTCCAGCTTCCAGCTAGTAGCGCCGCGCGAGTTCCTCCACCGGCGCGCCCCGCCAGTACCGCCAACGCAACCACCACATTAGAACGATGGTGCGCAGGGTGCCGTGGGTTTGCCAGCGTCGGCTGGAGGTGGTCAGGGGCGGGCGCAGGCAGAGTGGTGGGCTGATCTTGCGCAGGCGTTTGCTTAGTTCGATGTCTTCCATCAGGGGGATCGGCGCGTAGCCGCCCAGTTGTTCGAATAGGGCCCGGCGGACAAAGATCGCCTGATCGCCGGTGCATACACCGGTCAGGCGCGAGCGCCAGTTCATCATCCAGGCGACCACGTGCAGCATGGGTGATGAGGGAGACAGGCGCACGTCAAATCGCCCCCATTGGCTTGCTGCGTGCGCTGTTGGCAGCAGGTCAAGAAAGTTTGTTGGCAGCTGCGTATCGGCATGCAGAAACAGCAGCCATTGGCCCTGCGCGATGGCTGCGCCAGCGTTCATTTGATTGGCACGGCCCGCTGCGGCACTGATCAGATGATCAACCAGTGGGGTAGCAAGAGCCGCGGTGTCATCGCTGCTGCCGCCGTCGACCATGATCAGCTCCAGCTCGCCACGCCGCGCCTGTAGCGGTGCCAGCGTCGCAACAATATTTGCCGCCTCGTTACGCACCGGGATGATGATCGATAACCTCACCCGCGCCTCCAGGCGTGAAAGCGGGCAACCCACTGCAGTAGCCGTTCTGGCTGGTGGGCGCGTTTCCATTCTCCGGCGGCGTACTTGTTGGCTTCGCTCAGCGTCGGGTAGCTGTGCACGGTGCCGAGGATCTTGTTCAGGCCCAGGTTGTACTTCATCGCCAGCACGTATTCTGCGATCAACTCGCCCGCGTGGGCGCCGACGATGGTGACGCCGAGGATGCGGTCACGCCCCGGTACGGTCAGCACTTTGACAAAGCCTTCTACCGCTTCATCGGCAATCGCTCGGTCCAGATCATCGATGCCGTAGCGGGTGACCTCAAAGGCAATGCCCTGCGCTTGGGCTTCGGTTTCTGACAGCCCCACGCGGGCGACCTCCGGGTCGGTAAAGGTGCAGTGCGGCAGCACCCGGTAATCGGCCTTGAAGCGGCGAAAGGTGCCGAACAGCGCGTTTACGGCGGCGTACCAGGCCTGATGGGATGCTGCGTGGGTGAACTGGTACGGGCCGGCTACATCGCCAACGGCGAAGACGTTGGGGAAGCGGGTGGCGAGGTATTCGTTGGTTTCCAGCGTGCCGTTGTCGCGCAGCGTGAGATCGAGAGTTTCGATACCATAGCCGCTGGTATTGGCGACCCTGCCGAGGGCGACCAGAACGCAGTCAAATTCGATGCCGACGGTACTGTCGTCATCGAGCGAGCGGCACTGAACCGTCGGCACGCCGCCACGCAGTTCGAAGGCCTCGGCCTGATGGCGCAGGCGCAAGTCGATACCGGCTTTGCGCAGGCTGCCCATCACCAGTTCGCTGGCGTCGGCATCCTCGCGGGGCAGCAGGCGTGAGCCGCGTTCGACCTGAATCACTTGTGAGCCGAGCTGCTGAAAGGCCAGTGCCAACTCGCAGCCGATCGGGCCGCCGCCCAGTACCAGCAGGCGGCGCGGTTGCTCGCGCAGGTTCCAGACGGTGTCGGAGGTCACTATGGGCATGTCTTTCAGCCCCGGCAGATCAGGCACGAAGGGGCGAGCACCGGCGGCGATGATGATATTGCGCGTGCTGATGCTGCGGCCGTTCACTTCAACGTGCCAGGGCGAGGTGATGCGCGCCTCGCCGGTAATCACGTCAACACCCAAACCGGTGTAACGCTCGACTGAGTCGTGCGGCTCGATCTGTTTTATTACCCGCTGTAGCCGTTCCATCACCGCAGCAAAGTCGACTTGTGCGTCAGCGTGGCTAAAGCCCAGCTCTGGCGCTTTGCGCACCTCTGCAGCTAGCCGTGCCGAGCGGATCAGCGCCTTGGACGGCACGCAGCCGGTGTTCAGGCAGTCGCCGCCCATGGCGTGCTTCTCGATCAGGCTGACGTCCGCTTTGACTGCGGCGGCGATATAGGCGCTGACCAATCCACCGCTGCCGGCGCCGATCACCACCAGATTGCGGTCAAACTGCTTGGGCTTGTCCCAGCCCTGATAGACGCGACGTGCCTTGATCACGTCCAGCAGGCGCCGGGCGATCAGGGGGAAGATGCCAAGCAGGATGAACGCGCCGAGCAGCCCCGGCGACAGAATGCCCGCCAGCGAGTCGAGTTGGCCGAGTTCGCGCCCGGCGTTCACATACACCAGCGTGCCGGGCAGCATGCCCAGCTGGCTGACCCACCAGAAGGTGCGAGCGGGCAGGCGGGTCAGGCCCATCGCCAGATTGATCAGAAAGAACGGGAAGGCGGGCACCAGGCGCAGGGCAAACAGATAGAACGCGCCCTCGCGGTCAATGCCCTGATTGATACGATCGAGGCGCGAGCCAAAGCGCTTTTGTACCCAATCCTGCAGCAAAAATCGACTGATCAGCATGGCCAGGGTGGCACCGGCAGTCGAGGCAAAGGACACCAGCAGTAGCCCCCAGCCAAGGCCGAACAGGGCGCCGCCAATCAGCGTTAGCAGGGCAGCACCGGGCAGCGACAGTGCAGTCACCACAACGTACAGCAGCACGTAAAGCAGACTGGCGATCAGCGGCTGGGCCTGAACCTGCTGATTCAGAGCAGCCTGCTGCGTCTTCAGCACCTCGAGGCTGAGGTGCTGTTGCAGGCCAGAGGCGAAAAAGCCAATGATCAACGCGGCAACGACGGCGAGTAGCAGCAAGCGACGCAGGTTCATGACAGCACCTCCATAGCGCAGAGGGTGCTGGCAAGGGTGAAGCCGCTGAGGCAGGCGTTCTCGGGTGTCATGTCTGTTCCCTTATTGATGCGCTGCCAGTAGGACAGTGCAGCGGGCGAGTCGTCCGGCCACTGGCGTTTGAACTCGGCGGCAAAGGCGCTTTGGTCGTAGTTGACGGGCAGCGCCTCAACGATCAGCGAGCCCACCTGTGCGCGGTAGATGGCTGATGCGGAAGAGGTTTGCGCGATGCGCGTGATCAGCCCGTAGCGGCCATTATTGAAGTTGGGCATGCCGGCAGCGCCGTTGTTGATCACCGCCCAGTCACCGGTACTCAGCGCAGCCGGGCTGCAGGTGTGACTGCAGGCCAGCACGCGGATGCGCTGTTCGGCAAACCAGTCGGCCAATTGTTGCTGGCGCGCGGGGCTCTGCAGTTGCGCGTGGCCGCATTGCCAGCCGGCCAGCGACTGCTCGTCTCCGTGGGTAATGGCGACGCGCTCTCCGGCAACCTCGGCAACCAGCCAGGCGGGGCGATTGCCCAGTTGCTCGGCCATGCCGGGCAGGCTGTCGACGGTCTGCTGCAGCCGTTGGTGAATACGGTTGGAGCGCTCGACGGTATCGGCGTTGGTCTGCTCCGGGTAGGCGCAGCCACAGCCAAAATCATCGCCAGCCCGTGCCAGTTCGGTTTCCACATTGCCGCGCAATGGGTGATGGCTTTGCAGGCGTTGCTCGATATCGCTGAACACCGCCGGGTCGCAGTCGAACCAGTGCGCGTCGCCATTGAACACCGCGGCTGCGTTGGGTTCGGCGGCCAGCCTGCGCTCGATGGCGTCCAGCGCCTGACGGTTGCCGTAGAGCCCGCCGATCACGTACAGCACATCACACTGCAGACTGGCCGGGGCGCTGAAGGCGCTGGCGGGCAGGCGATAGTCTGCCGGGCAGGTGCGACCTTTACTCATGCCGCTCTCCTGATCAAACCGGGCAGCAGATAGCCTGCGGTGCACAGCAGCAGACCGTACAGGTTGGTGCCCAGCAGCAGGGCGTATTTGCCGTCGCCGATGGCCCAGCTGGCCGGTATCCAGCCCACTGTCAGCGCGACACCCAGGGCCAGGCCGGTCCAGAAGCTCAGATGAAACCCAAGCCCGGTTGGCCGCACCAGGCCGTGCAGCAGAAATACCGGTGCCAGGCCAATCACCATGGTGCCGCTGATGGTGGTGGCCTTGAGGATATCGGTGCCGGCCAGCATCGGCAGGTTGCCGAGCAGGGCAAAGATGATCATCGCGGCCATGCCGACGCCGATGGCCTTGTGGCCAAAATCGCGGCCGAGCAGGGCGGGCAGCTCCCGGCCGCTCAGGCGCGCCAGGCTGGAGAAGGTTGAGTCGAGCGTGGAGCCCGCTGCGGAGATCATCACCAGCGTCATCACCACCAGCGCGCCCACCCCGAGGCTTTTTGCCAGGGCAGCAGGCACGTTGCCGCTGGCTTCGATACCGCCAAGGCTGGCGTGCACGCCGATCAGGCTGAAGGCCAGAATCGCCACAAAGCCGAGCACGCCGGCGAGCGTGAACGCGCGCAGCATGGACTTTTCTTCGCTGATAAAGCCGCGGTCGGTCAGTACCGGGTCGTGGAAGGGGTAACTGACCAGTTGCAGGCAGGCCACCAGAAACAGGTCGACCCCGGCGTTGAGTGCCCAGTGACTGGTGCCGGTCAGCTCGGTGGCGCTGTGATTCGGCAGCACCAGCCCGAGCACCCAGACCAGTGCGATAACGAAGATGGCGGCCTGGGCTGCATCGGTCAAAATCGAGCTGCGCAGCCCGCCGCGCAGGCTGTAGATCAGGGTGACTGCAGTAAACAACAGGGCAGAGGCGATAAAGGCCGGGGTGCCGCTGTCACCGTAATAACCGCCGACCACGGCGGTATTGCTCCAGACCTCATTGAACAGGCGAATCAGGATGGCGGCGGAGAAGGCCAGCGCGGCGGCGCGGCCGTAGTTGCTGGTCAGAAAGCTGACCAGGCTGGTTGCCTGAAACCGCCTGCGCAGCCGGTAGATCACCAGGCCGCACAAGGGGATGGACAGCCAATAGGTGGCGTAGGCCAGACCGCCGACCAACCCAAACTCTGCACCCAGGTTGGCGGCATTGGTGACGGATTTGGCGAAGATCCAGCTGATAAAGATGCTGGTGGTCAGCAGCAGCGGCGAGGCTTGGCGGCCCTCACTGTCTTCACCATTGAAAAAGCCGCCGACGGTGACGGTGCGCGGCGACAGCCAGTACATCAGCGCGCCGTAGGCGAGCAGAAAACCCCAGAAAAATACGCCGGTCAGCATTTATTGTTGTGTCCCTCTGGCTTCAATTGAGCGTACCGCCGCAGCTGGAACCCTGGCCTGCAGTGCAGGCGAAGCAGTGATCCCGCGTGGCGATGGGGTGTTGAATCAGTGGTTGCTCCAGCAGCTCGCGCAGGTGAGGGCGGTCAGACGCCAGCATCGGCATGGGCAGGTCAAGCATCTGGTTGAAGTCGCAGTCATACAGATAGCCGCGCCAGTCCACGCTGACGGTACCCCGGCACATCACGCCGGCGAGGTTATCTGCACTGAAGTTGTCGCGTAGCAACTGCATATAGCCCTCAAACTGTCCACGGCTGACCAGGGTGCTGCCAAAGCGCGCAATCGGCTGGTTGGTAATGGTGTGCAGGTGATTGAAGACGATGCCGAAGTCTTCTTTGAGGTGCGCCTTGTAGTCGTTTTCAAGGGCCTGCTGCGGTGGTGGCAGGCTCGGGCCTTGCGGGTTGTAGACCAGGTTTAGCTCCAGGTCGCTGCCCGGCTGGCCGTAGCCCAGCGCGTTGAGTTTGCGCAGGCCTGCGATGCTGCGCTCAAACACGCCATCACCACGTTGGCTGTCGACATTGTCACGGGAATAACAGGGCAGGGAGGCCGATACGGCAACCTGCTCGCCGGCGAGAAACTCAGCCAGATCCTCATGGCCCGGCTCGGACAGGATGGTCAGATTGCAGCGGTCGATAACCTTGATGCCCGCGGCCCTGGCGCGCCCCACCAGCGTGCGAAACTGCGGGTGCATTTCTGGCGCGCCACCGGTCAGGTCCAAGGTGTCGACCGGGTGGGCGTCAATCACCTCGCCCAGCAGCTCAATCAGCTCGGCTGACATGCTCTCGGTACGGGTTGGCCCGGCGTTGACGTGGCAATGCAGGCAGCGCTGGTTGCAGCGGTAGGTCAAGTTGACCTGCAACGTGTCCAGCGCGCCTCGGCGTAGCGGCGGAAAGTCCAGGGTATTGAGCAGGGGCAGGGTATCGCGCACGGTATCTCCTCGTTTGTCGTGTAACAGACTCCCATGAAGCGCATCTGTTACATAACTGAACCAAGCCAACTGATTTCAGTCTGGTAGTTTCAGGATCAGAACGCACGCCTTCATAGAGAGAAAACCATGCGAAAACTAGCTTATGCCCTGCTGCTTTGCGCTGCTACCGTTCAGGCGCAAGAGCCTGCCGCCGTCACCCCGCCGCAGCTGGACGAGGCTCAGGTGGCCGCTATTCGCGCTGCTGTGGGCAACAGCGGCCGCACCATCACCAATGTTACCCGTGACGCGTACCGCAACCCTGAGCAGACCCTGACCTTCTTTGGCGTGACGCCGGAGCAGACGGTGGTAGAAGTCTGGCCGGGTGGTGGCTGGTACACCGAGGTACTGGCGCCGCTGCTGCGTGACAAGGGTACGCTGGTCGCCGCGCACTTTGATCCGGATAGCGACGTCGGCTTTTTCAAGCGCTCGCGCGCGCAGTTTGAAGAAAAGCTGGCAGAGCATCCGGAGCGTTACGACCAGGTGCAGCTGACCACGCTCAACTATGATGCCGACACGCCCATCACCGAGCCCGGCTCTGCCGACCGCGTGCTGACCTTCCGCAATGTGCACAACTGGCTGGCGGCGGGTGACGGCAAGGCTGAAGTGATGTTCGACAAGTTTTATGCGGCGCTCAAGCCAGGTGGCATGCTGGGTGTGGTAGAGCACCGCGCCAAGGCCGGCACCTCGCTGGAGCAGATGATCGAATCGGGTTATGTCACCGAAGAAAAGGTGCGCGAGCTGGCCAGCAACGCCGGCTTTGAACTGCTGTCGGTTAGCCCCGCCAACCAGAACCCGCGCGACACCACCGATCACCCCGAGGGTGTCTGGACGTTGCCGCCCACGCTGCGCCTGGGTGATGAGCAACGGGCGCATTATCTGGCCATTGGTGAAAGCGACCGCATGACGCTGCTGTTTATCAAGCCGGAATAACCGTTGGCAGGCGCCATACGGGCACAGCATGCTGTGCCCGTAACTCTTAGTCTTGTTCCCCTTTGCTACGACTCAGCTCGCGCCGATACGCCGTGGGGCTCATATTGGTCCAGCGGCGGAACGCGCGGGTGAAGCTGCTGGGGTCCAGAAAGCCCAGCTCGTAAGCAATGCTGGTCAGCGACATCTGGCCGTCCCCAATCATGCGTATTGCTACCTCGCGTCTTACCTCGTCGGCCAGTTGCTCGTAGCTGGTACCTTCCTGGCTCAGCTTGCGGCGCAGGTGGCGCGGGCTGATGTTCAGGGGCTCGGCTACCCGTTCGGCGCTGATGTCCCCGGAGCCCAGCAGCAGGTGAATGCGGCGTTTGACCTGCTCGGTCAGGGCGTGGCTGGGCAGCGCGGCTTGCATGGTTTCCAGTGCGTCGACCAGTTTGGGCAGGATAAAGGGGCTGGCGCTCGGCAGGGGCTGCCTGGCCAGCGCTAGATCCAGTACCAGCATGTGCGGCCCGCCAAAGACGACCTCATTGCGATGGAACAGCTGGCGGGCGACGTGCTCGTCAGCGCAGCCGGGTATCTGCAGTTGCTGCAGCAAGCCTTGGCTGCCGACATCCAGGCGGTTGAAGAAGCGACTGAGATAACCCAGCACAGCGTCGGTGTGCTGGTAGTGCGGATTGCCTACGGGCTGCAGCGTGAGGTGCAATTTTCCGTCGGTCGCGCGTGAGACCAACTTCAGTTGAGTACTGAAAATACTGAAAAAGCGTTCCAGCAGGGCGATGGCATCTTCCATGCTGGGGCTGGCGGCGGCTGCCAGCGCCAGTGCTGCATAGGCCGTGGGCGCAAACACCCGGTGAATGCGCAGGCCAAACAACGGGTCTTCAGAAATGCGCACGGCTTCATCCCAGGCGTGGGAGCACAGGCGCTGATCGATAAAACTGGGGTCGCTGCTTTGACTGTCCAGCAGGTGGGCAAGCTGCGAAGAGCTGGCCAGGCTCAGTTCGTACTGGCGTAGCGCCTGCTCGATAGTGGTGACCCAGAAAGCGCTCTCACGAACGTGCGCAAAGGAATCTGAGCTGGAGTTTTCGAGCATCGACTGCATCCTGCCTGGCCATTGTTGTGACAAAAATGAATTTTGTCTTTTATGCCGCGCAGTATAACGAGAATCTGTCAATGCAAAAGCCCGGTACGGGGTTTCGCACTGCAGAATTGTGTTGCAATCATTGTATTGGCTTTGTAACCGGTGGCCGCTCAGGTTGGGCGTACGTTAAGTGTGAGATGGGTAAGGTGGCCTGCACTGCTTGCACTGTTTGGGTGCTTTCCTGGTAACCATCTGGCTGGCTCTAGGCCGCTATTTTTGTGCTCTGCGGGGTGAGAGTAGGCGGTTTCAGTGCGATATTGTGAAGCGCTCCCTAGTCAGTGCTTATAGTGTCAATTCATTCGCTGAATGTCCTTTCGGGGCAAATATGTTGGCCGGATCGGACAAGTTATCGATGCTGGCCTCATGACAGACTGCCATGGTCTTGAACGCGCACCTTTCGCGCGAGTTCATGTCACCCAAACGGAGCAGCACAATGACAAAAAAAATGCATGGCTGGTCTCTTGCCGCATTGCCTCTGGCGATTGGCATGGCCACTTTCTCTGGCGCTGCAAACGCAGTTGCTTTCAATATCGGTGAAGTCGAGGCCCAGCTGGATTCGCAGCTGTCCGTCGGTGTCAGCATGTCCACTCAAGGGGCTGACAAGCGCTTTATCTCTGTGAACAACGGTGGTGAAGCAGCGGCTCGTACCTCCGATGACGGTCGTCAGAACTATGAAGCTGGCGATGTCTTCTCCAAAATTTTCCGTGGTGTGCACGATCTGGAGCTGCGTTACGGTGATTCCGGCGCCTTCTTCCGTGGCAAGTACTGGTACGACTTTGAAACCAAAGACGGCAGTCAGCGCTTCTACGATATTGATGATTCCAGCCGTGATCCGCTGCAAAAGGCGTCTGGCGTAGCGCTGCTGGACGCTTTCGTCTATCACAACTACTTCATTGGCAACAATCCGGGTAACGTCCGTCTGGGTCGCCAGGTTGTCAGCTGGGGTGAGTCTACCTTTATCCAAAACTCCATCAACTCCATCAACCCGATTGACGTCGCCGCTCTGCGCCGCCCGGGTGCTGAGTTGAAGGAAGGCCTGCTGCCGGTCGAGATGCTGTACCTCTCCCAGGGCCTGACTGAAAACCTGAGCATGGAAGCCTTCTACCAGCTCAAGTGGGCGCCGACCGTTCTGGATAACTGCGGTACTTTCTTTGGTTCCGATACCCTGGCCAAAGGCTGTAATGATCGCTTGGTCTTCAACGGCACTGACTTCCCTCAGGGCCAGCAACCGAACTTTACCTACATCGCTCGTAGCGAAAAAGATCGCGAAGCGAAAGACGAAGGGCAGTTTGGTGTGGCATTCCGTTGGTTCGTTCCGGAGCTGAATGATTCGGAATTTGGCTTCTACGCCATGAACTATCACAGCCGAACGCCGATTTACTCCAACATCGCTGGTGACCTGGCTGGTCCGTTTAACAACGGCATTCCGACCCCGGGCCTGGACGGTACACTGGGTGGCGCGGGTTACTTCTTTGAATACCCCGAAGATATTCGCCTGTACGGTGTGAGTTTCCAGACCAGTGTTGCTGGCGCGTCGGTTGGTGGTGAAATCAGCTATCGCCCGAACATGCCGATGCAGATCAACACCGGCGACATGAGCCGTACCGCTCTGCAGCTGGGTGCC
>MDTG01078457.1_pt1 | contig 11087 bp, 7 predicted proteins | sample 811421 | NCBI WGS metagenome assembly MDTG01 (sample SAMN05326645, study PRJNA326480) | marine metagenome | isolation source: seawater | place: Pacific Ocean: South East | collected 2011
ATGCTTGAGTTTCATTACTCATTAAATTATTCAATATTCTATCGTCATCTGACAATCCACTACATAAATCATCTACTAATAATGATTCATAATCAAGTGTAATTTCCCCGGTGGGCATAGCATGAGTCTGAATTAATGTAGGTGCATTTTCACCCATGTCGGAAATTGCTTTGGCGACCCATGGTTCAAGATTCAAACCATGGTAAAAAAAGATATCACTATTTTCTAAATCAGATAAATCCCTTAGTGATGGTTTAAAATCATGAACGGGAGTACTTGAATCTCCAATAATTTCAACTGTCGCAGTTGAACCAACAACAGCTAAAACAAGTTGTTGAACATGGAATGTTGAAGTAATTATTTTTTTGTCTGCGAGAAGATCCTTTAATTCTTCTATTGGGTCAACTGAAGTCTCATTTTCTAACAAAGTCCCGTTTTGAGTTAGATTTCCAGAATTATCATTGATTTCATTTACTTTTTCTTTGATTTCTTCATCTGATGCTACACACCCTGCAAGACTTGAGAAAATCAAAATTAAACAAGTTACAATTGCTCTATTCTTTATTTCCATAATTAACTCCAGGCAATAATAACTATTTAAGAAATGTTATTAAATATTTAGTAGGAAATTATTATTAATTAAGACTTTGTCGTGAATTTCATGAGTCGTGTAGTCTCTTTTAGCACAGATAATGAGTTTGCTGATAATTTGGAAAATCTTATAGAAAAATCAGGATATAAAAATAGAAGTCGATTCTTACGTGATGCCTCATTATATTTTGCTGATTTGCAACAAAGAGGAGAATTAGTAAATATGCAAGATGATGAAATTATTGAAGGGCATCTAATCGTCTATTATCAACATCTGCATGGAGTTGAAAATAAATTGATGGACATTCGACACTCGCTAGAATTAGATGTTAGTTCATATAACCACAGTTGCCTAAAGCATAGCCACACTTGTGTTGACATAATACAAGCAATTGGGAGTGCGGTAAAATTCCGCAATATAATTGAAAAATTGCAAAATACACCTCATGTAAATAAAATCTCTTTTATCACTGCACCAATTAGAGATGAAGGGTGTTGTTAATTTAGAAAAATATTGTAATTCAAGCCAAGCAATAAAAACCTTCTAAATCAGCGTATATCATGTTCAATAATGTTGAATGGAATAACCCGTTGAAATGGCATCTGGGGTTTTCTTCAGAATCTGCAAGTATTTATGAGAGAATTATCACAATTCTTTTCTTTACCGGCTTCACAGCAATTTGTGCACAAATTGCATTTTCCGTCCCCTGGACTCCTGTTCCATATACATTCCAAACATTCGCTGTATTAGCAACTGGAGTTTATTTACGTCGCAATGATGCATTTACTTCTGGTTGCTTATACTTACTATTAGGCGGAATTGGAGCACCAGTTTTTGCTGAAGGAGGAAATATGTTATTTTCAGAAGGGGCTTTAATTGCTTCTGGGGGATATCTTCTAGCATTTCCGTTGGCATCTGCAATTGTTGCTGAAGGGCTTGATAGATCAAGAAATAAAGGCGTTGCAGAAATAAAAGCACAGTTAATTTGTTGGTTTATTGCCATGATTCCAGTATATATTTTTGGAACATTGTGGCTAGCAGTAGCCCAAGGTGTAGATTTATATCAAGCATATCAATGGGGAGTTGCCCCCTTTTTACTTTGGGATGCTTTTAAAATAGTCATTATGGCCGCAATTACTACTAAATTTTGGTCATATTCTAATTAATAATTTTTAAATTACTCTTGTTCCATCTTTTCAAGAATTGATTTAGATTTAAAAAATGAAGGAGTCCACCAATTCCATTTGCCCATTAAGCGCATTGTGGAAGGTACTACCAAAGCACGAACGAGGGTAGCATCAATAAAAATAGCAAGTGCCAAGCCTAATCCAATTTGTTTTAAAATTACAATTGAGGATAAACCGAATGCTGTGAAAACTACAACCATTATAGCAGCAGCACCCGTAATTAATCCCCCTGTTTTTTGTAAACCATTTGCAACAGCTAATGTATTATCTCCTGTTCTTTCCCATTCTTCATGAATTCTAGACAACATCAATACTTCATAATCCATAGACAATCCAAATACGATACAAAACATAATTACTGGGTTTCCAGAATCAATTGATTGCGGAGTGAAATTAAGGAAATCTGAACCATATCCCCATTGGAATACCCAAACTAACATTCCAAATGAAGCAGAAATTGAAAGAATATTCATTGCAATTGCCTTAATTGGAATTACTATTGATTTCACTTGAAGGAAAATTAAAAATGATGTTGCGATTAAAATAAAAGCTAATGCCCTTGGAAGATTATCTGAAATCGCTTTGAGATTGTCTGCATTATAAGCTGCAAATCCTGCAACAAATAAATTATCATTTTCGCCACTAAAATCTGAAATAAAGACCGCTTTATTTTCTCTAATTTCTTCAACCACTTCTCTGGAATCTACACTGGTTTGGACGCCTTTCAATTGAAATCGCATCATTGTAGCATTTTCTCCAACAAAAATTTCCCTTAAATTATCCCTGTTTTCTATTTGTTCAGCAGATAAAAATTGATCTGGTGTTGACCAAAACTGAATCACTTGCTCAATAGACATATTATGAGACGGTAACCCCACTCCAATTCCTCCATTTACTCTTGAATCATTTAGTATTTCTAACATATAGGAATGCTGAACTTTTAGATTCTCTTCAGAAAGTGGGTCTGCCCCATCAGTTTCTATTACAATAAAAATAGAATTAGCCGCTTGATCTGGCCATTTTTCATCTATTAATTCCATTCCTTGTCTAGAGTTCTCATCTGGAGGTAAAGCCTTCCACGAAGATAAAGAAAACTCTGCATAAGCAAAGGGAATTCCCGCACCAATTAATAAAATTAAGGTTGGAATCAATACAGCCCAAGGTCGGTCCATAACCTTCTTAGCTATTGATGCCCAAATTCCATCATCTTTAGCACTCATATCAAAAGAATAAGGTATCTTGAATTTATTAACGCTATGACCCAAAATTGCCATTACAGCTGGAAGTACTACTGTTGAATAAACCATAGCAATAGAAACTGCAATTGTACCTCCAATTCCTAATGAGGGCAATGAAGTGTTAGTGAAAAATAGCATTCCCATTAAACCAATAGCAACCGTAATTCCTGAATAAAAAACAGCTTTTCCTGCGGTGGCGCAACTCATTGCAGTTGCGATCCTAACGTCATGTCCTCTATCTAATTCCTCTCTGAATCTATTAACTAAAAATAATGAATAATCTATTGATACACCTATTCCAATTAATGAAATGATATTTGTCGCATATACTGTGACATCTGTTACATTAGATAGCCAAATAGTCATTCCAATTGCTGCTAAAACAGTACCTATACCTACCCCAAATGGAAGAAGCGCTGCAAAGAGTGAACCAAAAATTAAACCTAAAATTAATACTGTTAATGGGCCTGCAACTAATTCTGCTTTAATCAAATCCTTTTTTATCAAATAATCAAACTTCCAATCAATAGAAATCCCATCTGTAATCCAATAACCAAACTCTTCATCAATAGTAATTGTTTCGTGTAATTCATCTAAAATAGCCTTGGCCTCTTTTCTTTCAACAATGAATGTGACCTCATTAATTGCATAAAATCCCGTTTCGTCCTGAGTAATGTAATTATCCCGCTTAATTTCTTCAATTTCCCAAGAATAAATTACCTTAGCATCTGGATGGTTTTCAAACCCTTCAAGCGCTTGTTTGACTTCTGATTGCCAAAATAAATCACTGTCATTATATGAATTATGATATACAATATATCGGAAATGTTTACCTGTTTCATTACTATCAGTATTGAATCTTTCTGAAATTAAACGTCCCGCATTCACAGATTCTACTTCCTCCTCACCAAAACCCTCTGCCCAGTCTGCTCCTAAGGACATCAAACTGGACATGAAAATGCATGAGATTAAACCAAAAGCAACCATTAATTTTGAATTATCGTGAATGAAAATACCCATTTTGTAAAAAATGCGATTTTGCAAGACCTTAGGGTCTGTTGCACCTTCCATATTTAATTGGCGAAAAAAAGAATCATATATACTCATGTATCAATTGGTAAAATAAATTTAATCAAATAAGACTCTACCTAACCGATTTAAAGTTGCTCCACAACTATTTGCCAACTTATAATCATTAGAAGTACCCATTGACAAGATAGAATAATTAGGATATTGAGAAAAAACATCATTCATTTTTTTGAATAAATCTAATTTTTCTTCTATTGAAAGATTTAGTGGGGGGTGAAGCATAAAACCATTACATTTTATTCCGTAATAATTTATTTTTTCAATTACGGTTTGTAAATCATTTAAATGAATACCATTGCGAGTTTCGTCATCAACTAAATTAATTTGAATTAAAACCTCTATATTGTCAAATTTAGATAGTTTTTCAATTAAATCCGGTCTGTCAAATGATTGTATTAATGATGCAGACTCACAAATTTTAGCTAAATCACGACTTTGGATATTACCTAAAAAATGCCATTCAATATCATCTGGTAATTTTTTAGAACGGGTTGATAAAACATCTACCCGATTTTCTCCAAATTTACGAAAACCAAGATTGTAAAATTCCATTAATTGTTGTTCATTCCAATATTTTGAAACTAAGCAAACTTCAACACCATCTTCCTTAATATCATTCAATAACTCTAATGCATTATTTCCCAATTCAATCCCTCAATGATTCTAATTCTAAAATACGGTCACGAACATATGCCGCTTTTTCAAATTCTAATTCTGATGCGGCGATTTCCATTTCATTACGTAAATTTTCTATTGTAGCTGCTACATCATCTAAAGTTTTAATTTCGTCCTCATTTTTAATATTTAATGATCTAGAAAATTTTCCCGCCCCTAAATTAAATTTATTAATTAAGTCACTTGAAACTTTACTTTTTTTACCTACTAATCTACGCCCTCCTGAAAGCGATGATTGTACCGTACCCGAGAGAATGTCTTGAGCATCTTCTCCAAGTATTGGTAATGGTTTTTGTATAGTTTTAGGTTTAATTCCGTGCTTTAAATTATAATTATGTTGCCTTTCTCTTCTTTCAATCGTTTGAGTTATAGCCGCCTTCATTGATGGAGAGAGTGTATCCGCATACATCAAAACCTTACCATTCTCATTCCTAGATGCCCTTCCAATTGTTTGCAATAAACTTCTTTCATTTCTTAGAAATCCTTGTTTATCAGCATCAAAAATAGTAACCAAGCCCACTTCAGGAATATCTAAACCTTCTCTTAATAAATTTATACCAACAATTACATCAATGTTACCATGTCTTAGATGTTTAATAATTTCAGTACGTTCCATAGTATCAATTTCACTATGCAAATAATGTGATTTAATACCCATTTTTTGGAGATATTCTGAAACCTCTTCGGCAAATTTTATTGTAAGAACCGTAACTAAAACTCTTTCATTACGAGAGATGCAATTATTAATTTCAGAAATTAAGTCTTGTATTTGCCCATCTGTACCTCTAACTTCAATTTCTGGATCTAAAAGTCCTGTTGGACGGATTTCCATTCTTGCAATACCGCGAATATTTTGCAATAATTCATACATACTTTCAGCATCTGGATCCTTATTTTTTAATTCAGGAACCTCTACTCCCCCTCCGCCCTTAACATGCAATAAGCTTCTTGATATCTCTTGATTAGTTGTTTCACAAAAATGTCTCAATTCTCTTTCACCAGGTGTTGCAGAAACATATAGTAGTTGAGGAACTAATTTTTGAAATTCTGAAATTTTTAAGGGTCTATTATCTGCAGCACTTGGCAATCTAAACCCATGTTCAATCAAATTTAGTTTTCTACTTCTATCTCCAAAATACATTCCTCCTACTTGAGGCAACGTCACATGACTTTCATCCATAATCACCAAATATTTTCTCTTATCTCCATGAAATTGTTTTCCACATGCCGAAAGAAAATCGAGAAGACAATATGGGCGATCACTTGGATTTCTTCCATCAAAATGTAACGAATAATTTTCAACACCTGAACAATGTCCAATTTCTCTAAGCATTTCTAAATCATATTTTGTTCTCTGTTCCAAACGTTTAGCTTCTAAATCAAGGCCATTTTCTCTAAAGTAATCCAAACGAGTTTTTAATTCTGATTCTATTGAATCAAGTGCACGTTCAAATCTCTCTGGACTGGTCATAAAGAATTCTTTTGGATGAATCCATGCTTCATTTAAATCATCATAAATTTCCCAAGACACTGAGTCACATAATTGGATTCTTTCAATCCCATTAAAATCAAATTTAATTCTTAGTGGATCGTCCCGACTAGGCATCCAAATATCAAGTACTTCTCCACGAACTCTAAATTGCCCTCTTGCTAAATCAGTATTACTCCTAGAGTATTGTAAACTTACTAATTGTTTGATTAAATCAATTACTTCAATTTCTTGGCCTAGAAAAACCCTACAATGATGTTTAAGAAAAGTTTCAGGCGCATTTAATCCATAAATACATGAAACAGAGCTCACAACTAAGACATCAGGCCTAGAAACTAAACTTGCAACAGTTGCAAATCGCTCTTGATCAATTCTTTCATTAATTGAAAGTTCCTTATCAATATAAAGATCTCTTTGTGGTAAATATGCTTCAGGCTGATAGTAATCATAATGTGAAACGAAATATTCTACAGCATTATTTGGAAATAAACCTGAGAATTCTTGGTGCAATTGTCGAGCTAATGTTTTATTATGGCTCATTACTAAAGTTGGTAAATTCATTCGTTCAATAATTTGAGCCATCGCAAATGTTTTTCCACTACCTGTAACTCCTAATAATATCGTTCTTTCATCATTATTTTCTAATTGAATAATTAATTTTTCAATTGCTTTTTTTTGGTCGCCAGCAGGCAGTAAATCGGTCTCTAATTTAAAATGTGAAACATTTGGATCTAGCATTTTTTGGGATGCCCCTTCAAGAGCTTTTGAAAGATCAAATGGGTCATTTTTCAAATTGCCACCTCAAGGTAAAAACAGTCCCCCATTTACATGAATTATTGCACCAGTAATGTAAGATGAATCATCTCCACAAAGAAATGCAACAACTCCTGCAATATCAGATGGGTGGCCAATCCGTCCAAGTGGAACTTCCTGCTCTCGCTGAATCCTTTTCTCTTTTGTATCACCCGCTAAGATTGCAGTATCTATATATCCAGGAGCAATAATATTCACTCTCATCCCTAAACGTCCTACATCTTGTGCTAAACTTCTAGCCCACACTTGCAAAGCGGCTTTGCTTGCAGAATAATCTGCTCCATGTGGAGATCCTTTAATCCCTAATTGTGAACCAATTACAATAATTCTTGCCATTGAGTTCAATTTGTTTTTTAAAGTATTCCACACTCCAAAAGCACCAAAGAAATTAATTTCTATTGAACGCCTTAGTGAACTTTCAGACAATTCAGATGCTGGTGTCCGTTCATAATAACCGTGATTTAGAACTAATACATCTACTCCTTCTTGACACCAAGGATGTTCTGCTAGCAATAATATTTCAGAGGGATTAGCGCAATCGACTTTTAATGCCACAGAATCAATCCCTTCCGATCTAATCAGATCTACAGTCTCTTCTGCAGAAAAACTATCATTATTGTATGTAAGTAAAATTCGGTATCCCTCAGATGCTAATCTAATTGATATGCCCCTACCGATTCCTCTTCCCCCTCCAGTAACAACTGCAAGTGGTTGTGCGGAATTCATAGTCTCCCCTTGATTCACACGAATACTTCCATCTATTGAACCCATGCATTAACAAACACTGAATTGATAAGACCGGTAGTGATTTGTCAAATCAATGGGAGAAGCGGAATGGGATGTAGTAGTGATTGGTGCAGGCCCTGGAGGTGGTTCTGCTGCATTACATTGTGCAAGATTAGGATTAAACACCCTAATTCTTGAAGAGCATGAACAAATTGGTATTCCTGTACATTGCGGTGAATGCTTATCTGAAGTAGCCGTACAAAACCTAGATTTGAAATTGCCAGAAGAAGTAATCTCATTGCACGTAAAAGGAATCAGAGTTTTATTTCCAAATAAGATAGAAAAAACGTTGACTGAGCCAGGTTATGTTTTAGAAAAACATCTTTTTGAAGAATGGCTCATTAATGAAGCAGTTAAAGAAGGTGCAACGTTTAAAGCATCCCATAAAGTGAGAAGTCTATCTAAAAAATTTAAATTGGAAAATCAATTTTCCAATTGGGAAATTGGTGGAAAAGGGGAGTTGTTTCCAATCACTGCAAAAATAATAATTGATGCTAGTGGAGTTGCAGGCATTTCATCAAAGATTTTGAATAATTCAAATAAAATTGAAGTAATTGCAGGATATCAATATGAAATGTCTGAAGTAAAAAATGATGGTTACTTAGATTTCTATATTTGGCCAAAATATGCCCCCGAAGGGTATGTTTGGATGATCCCCAAGAAAGATGAAAGAGCAAATGTAGGGTTAGTGACTACGAAGAAAAAGGATAAAGTGAAATCACTAGATTCTTTTATTCAAGATACATACTTAAACAGTAATGAAAAGGTTGATCCTCCTTGGCGGAAAAAGGGAACTAAAATAAAACCTTTTGGAGGAACCATTCCAATTAGCGGCCCAAGAAATAATACAATTGATGACGGTTTAATAATGGTCGGTGATGCTGCTGGCTTCACATCCCCTCTTTTTGAAGGAGGTTCACACTTGGCAATGAAATCTGGAAAATTTGCTGCACAAGTTGCTGAAGAAGCAATAAAGAAGAATAAATATTCAAAAATAGAATTGAAGAAATATGAAAAATTATGGAAAGAGGAGTTTCCACCATATCATAAAATTTTGAAAGGCAAAAAGGCATTATACGACTTAACGGATGAAGAGTTGGCAATTATGGCATCATGTATGCCAGATGAAATGAATGGGATGTCAACAATTACAAAGCTTGGGGTAGGGGTTAAAATATTAATAAAAAAACCTAAATTAATCAGAAAAAAAGTGATTTCCGTACTCCTCTCATTCGGATATAGTAGAGCTAAATATTATGGATGGTAATTTGATGTTTAAATTCATACTCCCCCTATCAATAATAATTATTTTAATTAGAATTAGCGGAGTTGAAAATAAAATTAACAATGTGAAAATTAAAAAAATTGTAAAATTAACTAACTCGATTTTCCCAGTATTTCCTTTTTTGTCGCTAGTATATTTATTCATTACAAATAATGAAGACTATCTTTATATCGTTAAACATGGATCTGAAAATTTACCAATTAGATTTAGAATTAGTGCAGTTTGGGCTGCTAGGGAAGGTCCATTACTTCTTTGGGCTGCGTGTTGCTCATTGATTTCATTTTATTATGAATTATATCCACAAAAAAAATACATGCAAGATTTAAGTTTAAAAATATTAGATTGCTTTATTCTTTGTTTATTATTAATTGCTTTTTCCCTAGACCCATTCAAATTGACCCCCGAAAACTCATTAATTATTTCATCTGGCCTAAATCCATTATTACAAACAAATTTAATGGTAATTCACCCCCCATTAATTTTTGCATTCTATTCTTCTTGTATTTGGATAGGGTGTATTTCTATTTCGGAAATGACAAATAATCATAAATTATGGGATAATAATGAATATTTAGATAGGATTAGGAAACCAACACTTATCTCATTTTTCTTGGGATCTTTAGGGATTGGCCTAGGAGGTTTCTGGGCATATACAGTGCTTGATTGGGGAGGTTATTGGGCATGGGACCCAGTTGAAACAGCATCATTATTGCCTTGGATTGCAGTAATGATATTATTACATCTAAGATTAAAGCAAAATAAACTTTCAAAAGAGTGGTTAATTTTAGCTGGTATTAGCCCCTTATGGTTCTCAATTTTAGCAACGGTAGTAACTAGAGCAGGAGGAGTTTGGGCGGGAAGTGTTCATTCATTTGTTGTAAATTCAGACTCTCTAGAAAATACAAATCTATGGGAACGTTTACTAATTCTTAGAGCAGATGATATTGCAGGGATAGAGATAATGACATATTTACTAATCTTAGTTGGATTATTTGGATTGTTTTCTGGAACCTTCTTGAACCAAAAAATTTCTAATTTAAAAAATAATAATAATAAGATCTTCCTGTTTATTTTTTCAACAATTCTAATTGGACCAATATTAGTTTTTTTAGGTTTTTTTAATACTGACATGTGGGATGTGATTCCAATTCAGATTCCTCTAATCATTTGCGGCATCTTACCATTAATTATTCCATTTGTCAGTGAAAAAGGATTGGTTTTAGAATTGATAAAGCGTGAAAACCTGACAAAAAATGAAACCCCACTAAAGATTTTAATGCTCGTAGGGACTATCATACTAGTTATTTGGATTGGAGATGTAATCTTAGGTGGGTTTCTAATTGCTAGTGTATTATTTTCCTTATGTTATGAGAAATTAGAAGATGGTTGGCCCTGGGTTATAGGAGCTATATTCTTGCTACTCTTTGGTTCATGGTCAAATCTAATTGAAATTTATGAAGCAGGGATTGGAATATTATTACTTTCAATACCATGGGTAATAATGAGTCGAGAGGATGATGAGAACAGTTTGAATTTAAATTCTATAATCTATTGGAGTCCAATTATTATTTCTTCAGTATATTTATTACTAACTTGGATTATTTTGTTAAGTAGCATAGATGGACCTAGATTTGAAGCCCATGAATTGTTTGGAGCCCCAATATTATTTTTTATTTTGTGTGGATTATCTGCATTAAGTTTACAAAATAAAATGAAGAGCTCTACCCTAATAGCATTAATTCTATTTGTTTCAATAATATCAATAATATTTGCATGGTTCCTTGGAGATAGATTACCAAGTGATTCTGCAAATGCTCTTGGAGGACCAATTATTAGAGGTCATGTCGTATGGCTATTAATGCCAATTGCATTAATTACTTTACCTGCATTAACTTCAGTGATTTTATCATTAATAAAAAATAGAAAAAGAACG
>MDTG01125357.1_pt1 | contig 11087 bp, 12 predicted proteins | sample 811421 | NCBI WGS metagenome assembly MDTG01 (sample SAMN05326645, study PRJNA326480) | marine metagenome | isolation source: seawater | place: Pacific Ocean: South East | collected 2011
GATTCTTTTCTAAAATTTGCACTATTCATAGTAACAATTGCATTATCTAACAAATTTTTCAATTCTAACAATTCAGTAAATTCAGTATTAAATATTGATGATTTATCCGTTATTGAAACATTCTTAAAATCACTATAAATCGTTTTCATTTTTTCAACTCCTTCTAATAAAGATTCGTTATTTCTAAATACACCAGCATGTTTTTGCATTACTTTTTGCATTTCTAATCTCAAATCACCCACACTTATACTACCACTTTTATGCATATAATTTTGATATTTATCAATTAAATCTTTGATTTCTCCGTCTTCGCATTTTTCATTTTTAAATTTTAAACTATCATTTGGCTCATCTATTAAACTAATATTTTCAGCACATGCTTTACCAAATACAACAATATCTAATAAAGAATTTGCTCCCAAACGATTTGCACCATGAACTGAACTACTTGCCGCTTCTCCAGCCGCCCATAAACCTTCTACAATATGATTTTTATTTGTTTTTGTTGGATTAATTACTTGACCTTTATAATTTGTAGGAATACCACCCATATTATAATGTACTGTTGGAATAACAGGAACAGGTTCTTTTGTAACATCTACTCCTGCAAATATACTCGCCGTTTCAGAAATACCCGGCAATCTTTCCGACAATACTTCATGCGGTAAATGATTTAATTGTAATAATATATGATCTTTATTTGGTCCAACTCCCCTACCTTCATTAATTTCTATTGTCATTGATCTTGACACAACATCTCGACTAGCTAAATCCTTAGCAGTTGGTGCATAACGTTCCATAAAACGTTCACCATTAGCATTTACTAAAAATCCACCTTCGCCACGACATCCTTCTGTTAATAAAACACCTGCTCCATATACCCCAGTAGGATGAAACTGAACAAATTCCGCGTCTTGAAGAGGAATATTTTGTCTAAGAGCCATCGCATTTCCATCTCCAGTACAAGTATGTGCACTTGTTGCTGAAAAATAACATTTACCATATCCTCCAGTAGCTATTACAGTATTTTTCGCATTAAACTGATGATACGACCCATCTTCCATATTATAAACTAATGCACCAATACACTTATCTTTTGTTTTATTAAATAATAAATCTAAAGCAAAATATTCGATGAAAAAATCAGCCTTAAATTTTAGGGAATTACCATATAACGTATGCAACATTGCATGACCTGTTCTATCAGCAGCACACGCTGTTCTATATGCTTGTCCACCTTTTCCATATTCTAATGATTGACCACCAAATGCTCTTTGGTATATTTTACCATCTTCTGTTCGCGAAAATGGCAAACCATAATTTTCTAATTCTAAAACCACTTTTGGCGCTTCTTTACACATATAATGAATTGCATCTTGATCACCTAACCAATCGCTTCCTTTTACTGTGTCATAAAAATGCCATTTCCAATCGTCTTTTGTTACATTTCCAAGTGCTGCATTTATTCCGCCCTGAGCAGCAACAGTATGTGACCGAGTTGGAAAGAGTTTACTTATGCAAGCGACTTTATAATTTTTTTCTGCTAATCCCATAGTTGCCCTTAATCCAGCACCGCCAGCACCAATAACAATCGCATCATAATCATGTTGAACTACTTTATTTGAAATATTTGAAAAAGATCTTCTTAATAAATTCAATCTTTTCATTTTAATATAATTAAATATTACTTATAATATATTAAATAATATATTTTTAAATATATTATATAATAGCACTATAATATAATATATTATATTATGGAACTCAAAGAATGTTATGTTAGTTCGAACGGTATTTCATGTATAACAAACATTAATACTTTGCACAATTTTAAGTTTAATAATATTAATATTAATAAAATCATTAATAAAAATAATGTTTTATATTTTTTAACATTACGTTCAACAGAGGTAGCATTACGATTCCTTATTAAAAATAAATTCTTCTTAACAAATATTAATTTTGAAGATGAAGAAAATATTTTACCTGCAATAATATTTAGTTAAATTTTTCAGACAGTTTATTTTCTAATGCAATTGTTGGTAAAATTGATACTGCAAATAATAATTTACTACTCTTTGCCACTCCTGAATTTGTAAGCAATTGTGGATAGCTATCCCAAATCAAATGTCTTATACCTCCACAGAAATGATACCCAAATGGATACAAAAAAATGTAATTCAATACTTTTTTACTATAATAATTTGAGTTATAATAATATGTTTGTAGGCTATTTTTTGTATTTTCATTTGTTAAATAAAAAAATGAACTTGCTAAGCCAATACCAGTAATATACATTCCACTTACTCTATTTGTTATAGAAGATATAGCTGTTATTGGAAATTTATATATACTCAAATGAGGTGAAATTTTTATCATTAATATTAATATTTAAAGATAATATATATTTAAATATTAATATTAATAATAAAATTGCATGTTATTTCAAAAACTTCTAAATGTTGATAAAAATAATAGTGCTTTGAAGTATTATCATAAATCGAATAAAATTATGATACCTTTAATGGGACCAAGTATTTTATTAAACAATGACAACTATGTCAAACCAGTATTTGATGTCGCTAATTTAATAAATTTAGGGTTTCATTCATATTTTTCATTTTCAACAATAATAACCGATTATCATAAAAAGATTCCATTTATAAATGAAACCTTATTACGAGCTTTTAATTTAAAAAGCCACAGTATATTGATTCTACTTTTTTCATACAATTTATATAACAAATATTATCGGCCTGAAGTTTATTATTTTGAATATTTAAGACGGAGAGAAACACTACCATATAACCATAATAAATAAATTTATAAATTTATAAAATATTTTGCCATTTATAAAATTGACAAAATATTTTCTATAATAAATATTATATAAAATTAATTATGCATTGGTTTATTATCTTTTATATGTTCAATTTATTATATACATCAAATGCTTATATCTTATTATACAATAATAATCCAAAAAATTATATTGTAAATAAAAAGATTAAAAAATTTCCAAAATTAAATTACTTAAAATTAAATAATATTACAATGGTAGAAAATCTAATTTATTGATTAAATAAGTTATCTAATCGGTATAAAAATATTATTATTATATAAATTAATGATTTTGTATAAAAATAATTTAAGAAATATAAATTTAATAAAAAATAAATTAAATTTGCTAAAAACAAACTCTCTCGTAAGTATCAATAATTTTATGAATAATATAAATTTCTATGAAAAAGAAAAACCACCTCTTCCAAAAAAATCATTAAATGAGAAATTTAGTTTTTTTATTGACAAATCGAGCCAAATGTTAAATAACTTTACTTTAATAGATCCATATAAAAATCTAAATAAAGATGACCAATTAATATTACTTGACAATAAAATGAATAACACTAATAAATTACAAAACATAATTATAGATACAAAAATGCCACTGAAAACTGGAAAAAAAAGACTGGTTATTCTTGGAACAGGTTGGGCAGGTGCTAGATTAGCAAAAGATATTGATTGTATTAATAAATATGATTTAACAATAATTAGTTCTAAAAATCACATGGTTTTTACCCCACTTTTAGCTTCTAGTTGTGTTGGAACCGTTCATAATCAAAGTGTTATTGAAAATATAAGACATTTACAACCCGCACTTAGAGCACCACAAAACCATTTTTATTTAGCACATGCTAAAAGTATTGATACTTATAATAAAACAATTGATTGTGTTAGTGATAATAATACAACATTCAGAATAGGATTTGATAAATTAGTAATTGCAACGGGTGGAAAACCAATGACTTTTAATATACCAGGTGTAAATGAAAATGCATATTTTTTAAAGAATTTAAATGATTCTATTAAAATTCGTAAAAAATTATTAGAAAATGTATGTTTGGCAGGTATTCCAACTATTAAATCAGAAGAGCGAGACAAATTATTACATTTTGTAATTGTTGGTGGAGGACCCACAGGTGTTGAATTTGCAAGTGAACTGTCCAATTTTATAAATGAAGATATGTCGAGTTATAATCCTAATATTAAAGCTAGTGCAAAAATTACATTAATCGAAGGAAATGAATTATTAAACAGCTTTGATAAAAATTTATCTTCATATGCAATTCAGAAATTAATTGATGGTGGCGTGTATATAAAAAAAGCACAAGTAAATAAAATTAATAAAAATATTATTGAATTAAGTGATGGTTCAACAATTGATTATGGTATGTGTATTTGGTCAACCGGAATTGGAAGCAGTGAATTTATAAAAGGATTAGATTTAAAAAAAATTAATAATGGAAAAATTTTAGTAGATGATCTATTGCGTGTTTATAATACAAATAATAGAGTGAATGATGATATATATGCTCTTGGAGATGTATGTGCAAATAAAGAAAATCCACTCCCTCCACTAGCACAGGTAGCAGAACAACAAGGCAAATTTTTAGCATACTATTTAAACAACATAGATAGTTTGAGTGAAGATCATAAATTTAATTATAATCATCTTGGTTCAATGGTGTCATTAACCACAGGAAAAGGCATTTTGCAAATAGGAACAAATAATAAATATAAATTTACCGGACTAACATCGTGGCTTGCTTGGAGATCAGCATATTTAACAAAATTACAAAGCTCAAAAAATAAAATTAATATATTAAGTCAATGGATTGGTACATATATTAAAGGACGCGAAATAGGTTTTTAATGTTATTAAAAATACAAAATAAAAAATAAAAAATTGAATATTTAAGTTATAATATTAATAATAATATTTATATAAATATTATAAATGAGTGGTGATGCTAAACAGGGTGCGAAATTATTCAAAGCAAAATGTGCAACTTGTCACACAATTAATGAAGGAGGACCAAATAAACAGGGTCCCAATCTTTTTGGAGTAATTGGACGACAATCTGGCAAAGTTGGCGGATTTAAATATACCGATGCTAATAAAAACTCTGGGATTATTTGGACTAATGAAACGATGTTTGATTATTTAGCTAATCCAAAAAAATATATTAAGGGTACAAATATGGCATTTCCTGGTTTTAAAAAAGAAAAAGACCGATTGGATGTTATTGCTTATTTAAATGATTATAAATAATATTTTGAACAAATAAATTATTATAGTGTTAATTTATATGTATAAAGTTAATTTTTTAGCTTATTGGTTAATTTTAGATATAATAACTTTATATCTAATTTATTTATATTGTAAATTTGTATATGAAAATAAGAAAATATTATTAAAATCATTTAAGAAATTCGATTTTAAATTTGGTATATTATTAATTTTAATACTAGTTGTTTTAGGTTTTTTTATTTATAAATCAAGAAATCATAATATGCGAAATTTAATTAGAAATAATAATTTGCATAGTAGTCACAATTATGACCATAATCCAAAAACACAAAGTGATTTAATTGATATTTTAAAAAAAAATAATAACATAAATGTAGTTGGTAGTTGCTGGTCTAGTTTTTTAAATAAAAAAGGTAAAAATAATTCTGTATATACAAATAATTTAAATAAAAAAATAAATGAGACAGCAAACACTGTAACATATGAATGTGGAACTTTAATTACCAATATTCAAAATGATTTAATAAAAAACAATAAAACATTATGTGAATTTCCATCATTAGAATGGATAACAATTGGTGGTTGGTTAAATCCAGGATGTCATGGTCATCCCGGTTCAATAAAAAAACAATTATTCAAAACTTGTAAATTATATGATAAAAAAAATAATACAATAATTAATGTAGATTATAATAATAGTCTAAATTATTTTGGCAATAGTAATTATGTATTATTAGAAGTAGAATTCATAAAATATGATAATAATGTTGTAAAAAATGATAGCTTTATATTAAAAAATGAAAATGATTGTGAAAAATGGTTATCATCTAATACAACAGGTAGATTAATCTTTTGTGGAAAAAGAGGTTCTATCGGGAAAATATGGTATGAAACAAATGAATCTAAACTATTAAACTCAGATTCTCTCAATGTTGATAAATATAATTCTAAATTATATAATCAATGGTATATAGGAGATATAGAAAGTTGGATCTCATCAAATATAATAAATATTGATATTGAAAATACAATAAAAAAATTAAAACAAAATTTTAATTATCAAACATTTGCACGTTCAAACCAAACTGTTCCTGGATTTATACCTGAGTTCTCATGTTTAGCTCTCGGAATTAATGTATATAACTTTGAAATATTTACAAATATTAATTGTAATCCTGTGTTTCTCAATAAATTATTGAGAGAACTAGAGAATTTTCATTCTATTATAGGAGGACGCACCGAAATTAGATTGAGAGAACCCAATATTTTAATGATTGATTGGTCACTACAATCTCAAGAAGAAATAAAAAAAGCCTTCAATCTAATGTACAATATGGGAATTATAAATATTTATATTCATAAAGGAAAATATCAACCATCAAACATTAAACCATGCAATCTAATAGAATATTATCAACTTTTTTAAATAACTAGAAAGATCTTCTTATTTAGTGCTTTATTAATATTAATATTTTTGAATTTTGTATAGAATGAACGTCTCATAATGGGAGACGCATCAAACATCATAATTAAATTTTTATTAATAATAAATTCTTCAACACTATTAAATTTATTATTAATAACAACAAGAGTTGCTGGATATCCAAAAATTTTGAAAATTTCACCATAAATCATATCATCATTATTTTCATATTGTTTTACATTATTGTTTTTAAAATACTTATTAATAATATTTTTGCACTTAACTGTTTTTTCCCACGATACATCATTATTTTTCAGAACATTTGCACCAATGTTTGTATGTCTCTTAAGACTGTTAAGCATTGGTGTTGGCATTGGCATGTTATGAATAGTCAAACATACAGGAATTAAAATAATCATAAACATATTGGAATTATAAAATATTTTTTATTAATACAATTAGTATTTACTTATATTATCAATTTTATTTTGTTACATTATTTTCAATCCAATCAAATGTAACACTTTTAGGTCTTTCTAAAGGAAGATTTAATGCTCTGTCCCAGAATAATTCACTCAATACACCAAATGACCGACTTAACCCAAATAAAACTGTGTAATATTCATATTCTTTTAAACCATAATATTGTAATAATACACCACTGTGTGAATCAACATTTGGATATGGATTCTTTGTTTTACCATGTTCCAATAATATATTTGGAACGACTTTATATATAGTATCAACTAATTTAAATAATTCATCTTGTGGTAAATTTTTTATTGCAAACTCACGCTGACATGTATATCTAGGATCTGTTTGCCTTAAAACCGCGTGACCATATCCAGGAATTACCTGCCCCGAGTTTAATGTTTCCCATGCAAACTCGGTAATTGTTTTTTCATTTACTTCTTTATTTTCATTTTTCAATTTAGTTTGTAAATTTAATAACCATTTTAAAACTTCCTGATTTGCCAAACCATGAAGGGGACCAGCTAAAGCATTCATGCTAGAACATAAAGATAAATATGGGTCGGCTAATGTAGAACCCACTAAATGACATGTATGTGCTGAAGCATTTCCACCTTCATGATCACTATGAATTAAAATATACAATCGCATTAAATCGTGAAACTCTTTATTTTGAAAATTTATCATATTACAAAAATTACCAGCATAATCTAAATCATTTCTATAATTTTTATATTCTCCATTTTTGTAAGTATTATTATAAATTAATGAAGTTATTTCTGGTAATTTTGCAATCAAATTCATTATATCTTCATAAACATAATCCCAATATTCATTTTTTGAAATACCTTCTTCATACTTTTTAGAAAAAATAGACTGGTTTTGTAATAATAAAATTGAAGATGATAATTGCGTCATGGGATGCATCTCTTTTAGTAATTTTAATATAGTATTTTTAATATTTTCTGTAAGCCCTGATCTATTAAATAATTCGTTAGATAAATTATCTACTTCCTCATATGTAGGTATTTTTCCGGTCATTAAAAACCATAACAATGATTCACTTGATGGTTCAACAGTTTTTAAATTATCAGATTCAATTTTTGGAAGATCTTTACGAAGCTCATTTATTGTTTTATTATGAAAAGTTATACCTTTTTCCGGATCTAATAAAGATGTGTTCCACAACATAGATTTTATACCTCTCATACCACCTAATGTTTGGTTTACAGTTACACTATCTATTAAGTTATTTCCATAAGTTTCTTTAATTTTATGTAGCTGATTTTGTTTTTCAGGAATTAATTCTTGTAGGGTATTTTTTAAACTAGAAGTAAAAGTTCTACATAATCTTGCTCTATTATTTAATGGGCGCAATTTATGTAAAAAAATAACCATACTTTTTTATTACATACATTTTTATTTTTAAATAATTATTTTGTAAATACTTTATATGCTCCTCCTGATTGTATAATTGCCATTTCTTCTTCACATAGTAGCTTTCTTCTGTATTTTTCTGGAACCAAATAAGAAATCGAACAATTATTTGTAGTTATAATATTATTATAACTTTTTAAACGTTTTCCAAGAAATTTTATTAATATTAAATTTCCAGAAGGATGATATAGTTTTTGCATAATTTAATATAAGTTTATTAATTTAAAATTATATTTTAATAATATATTATGATTCAAAATATTATTAAAAGAAATTTGACAACATTAAAAATTTACAGAAATAATAATAATATTTCCAAAATAGACAAATTTACATTTGACAAGAGCGAATGTGGACCCATGGTTTTAGACGCATTACTCCATATTAAAAATAATATCGATAAATCACTATCATTTCGCCGTTCATGCCGAGAAGGAATTTGTGGTTCATGTGCAATGAATATTAATGGAAAAAATACATTAGCATGCTTAAAACCCATAGAAGACAAATTATCTATTTATCCATTACCCCATATGCCCGTAATTCGTGACTTAGTAACAGATATGAAAAATTTTTATGAACAATACAAATCCATTAAACCATGGTTACAAAATCCTAAAAAAGGCAAAGAATTATATCAATCACCCAGTGACAGAAAAAAATTAGACGGCATGTATGAATGTATTTTATGTGCTTGTTGCTCTACATCATGTCCTTCTTATTGGTGGAATGGTGACAAATATTTAGGACCAGCAGTACTAATGCAGGCTTATAGATGGGTTCAAGATTCGAGAGATAAAAAAACAAAAGAACGAATGGAATTTTTAGATGACGCAATGAAACTATATAGATGTAAAACCATTATGAATTGTTCTAATACTTGTCCTAAAGGATTGAATCCCGGAAAAGCAATTGGAGAACTTAAACTTAAAATTAATGATGAATTACATTAAATATAAATTTATATTTAAAATTATATTTAAAATTAACGTTAAATATAAATTTATAAGTATGTTATTATGGATTGTTGTATCAGGTGGTATTTTGTCTTTTATTTCAGCAATGGGAATTGGCTCGAATGACGCGGCCAATGCTTTTGCTACTTCCGTTGGCTCGAAAACTTTAACCATAAATCAAGCAGCATCATTGGCTGTAATTTTTGAAACCGCCGGCGCAATATTAATGGGCGGACATGTTACAAATACAATCAGAAAAGATATTGCAGATTATACATGTTTTGAAGACAATCCAGAATTATTAATGTATGGTTGTATGTGGGTTATATTTTCAGTTGCATCATGGCTTTTTACTGCTAGTTATTTGGAAATGCCCGTATCTACTACACATTCTTGTGTAGGCGGTATGATAGGAATGACTATTGCAAGTGTTGGCTCTGAATGTGTAATCTGGTATAAACCAACAGATACATTTCCATTCATTGGTGGTGTAAGCGGGATAATTTTATCATGGGTTATTTCGCCAATATTTTCTGCTTTAATATCGTCTTCTTTATTTGCCATTGTTAGATCACAGGTATTAAGATATCCATATGAATCAAAACGTATAACATATATATATCCAATTTTAATTGGGGGCACACTTATTATAAATAGTTTTTTCATTATATATAAAGGGGCAAAAGGTATTGGATTAAATAAAATCCCACTTGAATCAGCAATTGGTTATTCGTGTCTTGTTGGAACAGTTGGTTCATTAATTACTATTCCCTTTGTACCAAAATTACGCAAAATAGTAAACAATAAAATAGATAATCTACCATCATCAAATGTATCTAATAATGTAATAGAATTACGAGAAATTTAAAATAATCAATTGGATTTAAATATTACTACTGCTACACAATTAAATGTCATTTCCAATATTCATGAAGGAGCAGAGAAATTTGATTTGAAAACAGAGGAAATGTTTAAATATTTGCAAATATTTAGTGCTATTTGCGATTCATTTAGCCATGGAGCAAATGATGTCGCAAATGCCGTTGGACCATTTGCTGCTATATATTTAATATATAGAGAAAATGGTAATATTACAAAAAAAATAGATATGAATGATGATGCATATTGGATTTTAGCAATTGGTGGAATTGGTATTGCTTTTGGATTAGTGATATATGGAAAAAAAATTATAAACGCAATAGGTAGTAAGTTATGTAAAATTACACCTAGTAGAGGAACTTGCATAGAATTAGGTTCAGCTTTGGTTATTATAATTGGTAGTAGACTTAAAATACCATTGTCAACAACCCATTGCCAAGTTGGTGCAACTATTGGTGTTGGATTATTGGAAAATAAAAATTGCAATAAAATTGAAGGTATAAATTTTTATATATTAAGAAAAACAGCATTTGGTTGGGTTATAACTTGTGTTATTGTTGGAATACTTGCTGGAATACTCACATCACAAGGGATATATGGACCATCAGTTTCTAATTTAATGTATTGTAATAATAACTCAATTGAATATATAATAAAGTAAAATATTTATACATTATAACATCCCAGCAATATTAATATTGATTTATATAAACTATCAAAAATATTATTATTATTTTTTTGATAATTTGAATTATTATTATTATTATTATTATTATTATTATTATTATTATTATTATTATTATTATTATTATTATTATTATTATTATTA
>MDTG01319621.1_pt1 | contig 11087 bp, 16 predicted proteins | sample 811421 | NCBI WGS metagenome assembly MDTG01 (sample SAMN05326645, study PRJNA326480) | marine metagenome | isolation source: seawater | place: Pacific Ocean: South East | collected 2011
TAAATCCAATGATTAAGATTACAAATATTGTAGCATTGTTACTTCTAGCTGTTATAGCTCACTAAAATTACTTTCTGCCGCTATACATTTTTTCTCTAACACTAGATAAAAATTTCTCAACAAAACTTTTCTTTGATAATTCGTTTGCTGTAATTTTATCTGAGAAAGAAATCTTTTTTAAATCATCTTTATTATAAAAATTTTTTTTTGACAAAACACCATATTTGTCGAAAAACAAAACTAACACATTGTTTGATTTTAATGAGTGACGACCTAGTTTATGATATTTTCCTTTACTAAGAGATCTTTCAATGTAAATCCAAACATCATCATCATTAAAAGACCTTGAATGAGGTTGGCCAAGAATTTTAACTATATCATTTTGATTTGTGCGATTTAAGCTTAATTTTTCTGATCTATTTTCAAGAAATAATATTCCATGATTTTGTGAAGGTTCTTGCAGTTGACAACCAACTAAAATAGATAATAAGATAAATATCTTAATATGCTTTTTCAAAAAAATAAACATGATTTAATTCTTTATAATACATTGTTGCATTTGTCGCGAAATTTATTTTTTTATAATAAAATAAGCTTGAAAGATACCTTTGAAACAAGAATTTATCTAATGTTAATACATTTTTCAATTTTTTTGATAGTTTATAAAATGAAAAAGATTAAATTTCCTCAAAATATGTATGATGACTTATTTACCAATATTGAAAATAATTTAAGAGAGCTTGGGTTTGGGGATGTATCAGTGAACAAAAAGATGAAAGAAATTAACAAAATATTATATGATATTCTCTTAAAAATTAATTTAAATGATACAAATCTTAAGATAAATAAAAACTTAATTTTAAAGTACTTTGAGGATTTTAAAAAATTAAATAATAGTAAATATAAGCTTTTTGAAGTATATTTAGAAGATTTTTATCATTTTTGTTTTGAATTACCTGTTGAATCTATGATAAAAGATGCGATAAAATTTAAGGGAAAATAATGGCTGTACCAAAAAGAAAAACTTCAATTTCCAAAAAAAAGATGAGAAGATCTCATCACAAAATCAAAAACGTTAATATTGTTGAAGATAAAAAAAGTGGTGAATACAGACTTTCTCACCATATTGATTTAAAATCTGGCTTTTACAACGGAAAAAAAATTTTAGATATTTAATAACTTGAAATGACAAAAAAAATTACTATTGCTATTGATGCAATGGGAGGTGAAAATGCACCGAAAAAAAATATTGAAGGATTAAAAATATTTTTAGATAACAATTCAATAAATAAAGATTTTATTATTCATCTTTTTGGTGACGAAAAAATAATTAATGAAGAAATTTCTAAATTAGGAATTTCTAAAGAATTTATTAAAGTTTTTCATACCAAAGATATAGTTTCAGATGAGGATACTCCATTAACAGCTGTAAAAAATTCAAAAAATACAAGTATGTGGAATTGTATTGATGCTCAAATTAATGGCCATGCAGATATAAGTTTGTCTGCGGGTAACACAGGTGTTTTATTAGTAATTTCAAGAATGATATTAAAAACGATGAAAGAGGTGAGCAAGCCTGCTTTAGCGGGATTGTGGCCGAGTGAAAAGGGAATGAGCGTAGTTTTAGATTTAGGCGCCAATATTGAGTGTGATGAAAAAAATTTAATTGATTTTTCCGAAATGGGTGCAGCTTTATATAAATCCATATTTCCTGAACAAAAACCACATATAGGACTTTTAAATATAGGTTCAGAAGAAATAAAAGGAACTGAGACACTAAAAAAAGCCTATTCAAAATTAAAACAATTAAGTAATGAAAATAACTTTGTATTTAATGGATATATAGAGGGCAATAAGCTTATGGAGGGTAAATCTAACGTAATAGTTACCGATGGTTTTACTGGAAATATTGCCTTAAAAACAGCTGAAGGCACTGCAAAATTTATAACAGATAATTTAAAAAAATCTTTGACAGAGAATATGTTAACAAAAATATCACTTATTTTTTCTTATTTTTCATTAAAAAAGTTTAAATCAAAGTTAGATCCTAGAAAATACAACGGTGCTATTTTTTTAGGTTTAAACGGACCAGTTGTAAAAAGCCATGGAGGCACAGACTCAATTGGTTTTTATCATTCTATTACTTTATGTTATAAAATCATTAAAGGAAATCTTATGAATCAAATTAAGAGTAATTTATCTCATTTAGATGTCTAAGCTTAAGTATACAAACTTAACAAAAAATGATATTTGTAAAGAAATACATAACATATCTGGTTTGCCTATTTTATATATAAATAAAATATTAGATGATTTAATCGAACTTCTAAAATACTCAATAAAATTGAAAAAAACAAATATCAAGAATTTTGGGTCATTTAAAACTCTTAATAAAAAAGAACGCACAGGTCGAAACCCAAAAAATAAAATTATTTATAAGATTAAATCAAGAAAGTCTTTAAGTTTTACATGTTCTAAAAATTTGGCTAAAAAAATTAGCATCTGTTAAATGATAAAGTTAAAAAACATTACTGAAGTATCAAAAATACTTCAATTGGCTGATTTAAAAACTGGAAAACCGAATAATTATATTTTGAGATATTGGGAAAAAGAATTTAATCAAATTAAGCCGAAGTACCTTAATCGTAGACGATATTATGACGAAAAACAAATAAATATTATTAGATTGATAAAATTTTTACTAAAAGATAAGGGAATGACGATCAATGGTGTTAAAAATATACTTAAAAAGAATGTTAATAGTCTTGACGATTACAATTCAAGTAGTTTAAAAGCATCATATTATAAAAAAGATATTAAAAAAAAAACTAAGACAATTTTAGATAAAATTAAACGCTTAAAAGAATATGGCAAAAAAAACTCACATTAAAGTTAGAATGGTTCCAGAGGGAAATCATGACAGTAAATTTATCTATTACGCAAAAAAACCTACAAAAGGTGAAAAAGCTAAAGAGAAATTAAAATTAAAAAAATATAATCCAAACACTAGAAAGCATGAGTTTTTTGTAGAAAAAAAATTACCTCCTCATAGTAAGTAATTATTTCTTTTTAAAATTTCTGAATTCATAATCGATAAATGCTTTAATCATAGATAGCCATATTATTCGAGTTATTTTAACATCAATTTTTTTTTGTTTTGATTTTGTTTTAATTTTTTTTAAAATGATAGATATTCTTTTTTTATCAATAATATCCTTTTTATATTTTTTATTAGCTAAGATTTTACTAACTAAAAGTGTTCTTTTTTGAATTAAGTTTAAGAATTGATTGTCTAATTTATCTAACTTTTTTCTAATTTTTAATATATTTTTGTTTATCATAGCGACATTAAAATAATACTAATTTTTATTTTTAAATATATATTAAATACTATGTTATCAAACGAAAAAAATATAAACAATTTTTTTTATTACTGGTTGTTATTTTCATTTTTCTTAGTTTTAATAATGATTATTGTCGGAGGATTAACAAGATTAACCAATTCTGGTCTCTCTATTACTCAGTGGGAATTATTTAAAGGGATTTTTCCTCCTCTAGATAATACAGCTTGGGAGAATTATTTTTCTTTGTATAAAGAAATTCCTCAATATGAGATAATTAATAAAGATATGTCTTTGCAAGAATTCAAAATTATATTTTATTGGGAATATGCCCATCGAATTCTTGGTAGAATAATTGGATTATTTTTTTTATTACCAGTTTTGTACTTCTCGTTTAAAAAAAATATTAATCAGAAATATTTAAATTATTGTTATCTAATTTTATTATTAGTTATATTACAAGGAATTATTGGTTGGTATATGGTTAAAAGTGGACTAGTAAATAATATAAGCGTAAGTCATTATAGATTATCTTTACATCTAATTATGGCTTTTTTAATAATCTCAATTATTTTTTGGCTAATTCTTAATATAATTAATAAAACACAAAAATATTTTTTTAAAAAACAAAAATATAATTATTTATTTTATTTTTTAATTATTATGATATTCATTCAGATAATTTTAGGTGCTTTTGTGTCTGGACTTGATGCGGGAAAAATTTACCAAACTTGGCCACTTATGAACAATAATTATTTTCCAGATGATGTTTTACTAAATAATTTTTATGATTTTTTAAATTTCGATAATCATTCCTTGATACAGTTTTATCACAGAAATATAGCATATTTAATATTTTTTTTTATTACTGCTCTAGGTTTTTTTATTTTTAAACAAAAACTAAACTCTTTGTTTAAACCCTATTTTTTTGTTGTATTTTTTTTATTTTTACAAATTGTTTTAGGCATATTTACTCTTATAAGCGGTCTTAATATTTTTCTTGCATCAGCTCATCAAATTGGTAGCTTGGGTCTTGTGCTAAGTGTTATATATATGCATTATATTCACATAAAATAAATTGACTTTTTAAGATATTATTAGTAATTATCGCCATAATTTATGACCCCGTTTATTAAAAAGAAAGAGATCAAAAAAGATTGGTATATTATAAACGCAAGCAATATTGCAGTTGGAAGACTAGCGGCTTATATATCAAATGTTTTAAGAGGAAAAAATAAACCTACTTTTAATCCACATATAGACAATGGTGATTTTGTAGTAGTTACTAATATTGATAAACTAAAATTTACTGGAAAAAAATTTACAAATAAGAAATATTATAAACACACCGGACACCCAGGAGGAATAAAAGAAACAACTCCTCAAATTCTTAAATCAAAAAACAAATCTGGAGATATATTAAAATTAGCCGTTAAAAGAATGATGCCGGGAGGGCCTCTAGCAAAGAAACAATTAACTAAATTAAAAATTTATAATGGAGAAAAGCATCCTCATGAAATTCAAAAACCAAAAGTTATAAATTTTGATAAAATGAATAAAAAAAATATCATTAAAGAATAATGGAAACTTTAATAAATAATGCTACAGAGTCTAAAAAGACAAAAATTAAACTAGATTTTAAAGATAGCAAATATGCCACTGGAAGAAGAAAAAGCTCTGTTGCAAAAGTTTGGGTTAAAAAAGGTTCAGGAAATATTTTTGTAAATGGTATTAAAATGAATGAATATTTTAAAAGACCTGTTCACCAAATTATAGTAACTAGACCTTTAGAAATTTCAGAAGTAAGAACTAGTTATGATGTAAGATGTTCTGTAAAAGGAGGGGGTTTATCTGGACAAGCTGGTGCTATTATTTTAGGTATTTCTAAAGCTTTAATTTCGCATGATACAGCGCTAAGAAAAAATCTTAAAAAAGACAAATTAACCACCCGAGACTCTCGAGTAGTAGAGAGAAAGAAATATGGCCATAGAAAAGCCAGAAGAAGTTTTCAATTCTCTAAAAGATAATCATTTAAATTTAACAATATAATGGACGGTGGTATAAGATTAAATGTCTGAAAAAAAAATTAATATAGCGGTAATAGGAGCTACAGGTTATACTGGCTTAGATTTAGTTTTTTTTTTAACTAAACATCCTAGAGTAAACATCAAATATTTGTGTGCTACTCAATCTTTAGGTAAAAAAATTTCTTTTTTTGACAAAAGACTTAAAAAAAAATTACCAAGAATTTCTAAAGTTAATAAGATAATTTGGCAAAAAATAGACCTAGTGTTTCTCTCATTGCCAAACGGAGAAGCTCAAAAACTTATAAAAAAGATTTATTATAAACATGAAAATATAAAATTTATTGATTTGTCTGCAGATTTTAGAATTAAAGATCCAAACATATACAAACATCATTACAAACAAGTTCATAATGCAAAAAAATTAATCGGAAAATCAATTTACTCAATTTCTGAATTAGTAAAAAAAGAAATACAAAATTATAGAATTATTGCTAACCCTGGTTGCTATCCAACATCAATACAATTACCGCTAATTCCTCTGATTAAAAGAAAATTGATAAATGTTGAAAACTTTACAATAGACTCAAAATCGGGGTATTCTGGAGCAGGTAAAAATTTTGAAAATAAATTTAAACATAGAAATTTATATAATTCTACATTTGCCTATAACACTAAAAATCATAGACATATCATAGAAATTGACCAAGAGTTAAAAAAATTCTCAAAAAAAAATATCCAATACTCGTTCAATCCCCATTTACTACCAACGTTCAGAGGCATATTAACTTCAATATACGTAAACTTAGGAAAAAACTCATCTATTAAAAAATTAAATAATGAACTAATTAAGTATTATAAGAAAGATAAATTTATTAAAATTTTAAAAATAAATTCTGAGCTTGGTTCAGGAAATGTACTAAATACAAATAATTGTGAAATTTCAGTTTGTGAAACAAGAGTAAAAAACAAGATTTTAATCTTATGTGCTATTGATAACCTCGTTAAAGGAGCTTCAGGGCAAGCAATACAAAATATGAATCTTATTTATGGATTTGATGAAGCACAGGGTTTGAAATGAAGAAACTCTTTTATATTTTATTTATTTTATTTCTAGCTGGATGTAATAAACCAAAAACTGTTCTTATTTGTGGAGATCACGTGTGTATTAATAAACAAGAAGCAAAACAATTCTTTGAGGATAACTTAACTTTAGAAGTAAAAGTAATAGAAAAAAAAAAAGCAGAGAGTCTTAATCTAGTTGAGTTAAATTTAGAGTATAATTCAAATGAAAAAAAAGAAATAAAAATCTTTAAGAAAGAAAAAACTAATAAAGAAATTAAAAAATTATCAGATGAAGAAATTAAAAAGAGAAAAAAAGAAATAAAAAAAAGAAGAGCATTGATTGAAAAAAGAAATAAAGACAAAGAAATTGTAAGAGAAACTAAGTTAAAAACTAAAGAAAAAAAATTATTAAAAGAAAATAAAGCACAACAAAGTAGTTTGATTAATAAAAAAAATAAAACAATAACAGATATATGTGATATTTTAAAAGAGTGTACTATTGATGAAATTTCAAAGTATTTAGTTATAAAAGGTAAAGAAAATGACTTTCCTGATATAACAACTAGAGAATTAAAATGAAAAAAAAACTTAATATAGCTATAGTAGGATTGGGAAATATAGGCTCTTATCTTTATAATTATTTAATTAAGAATAAGAGTATCTTGTCAAAAAAAAATAATTGTGAACCTAATATAATTTTTGTTTCGGCAAAAAATATTAAAAAAAAAAGAAATATAAATATAAATAAAAAAAAGTGGCTCAAAAATTATTTAGATGCAACTTTATCAAAAGATGTAGATTTAATAATTGAATTAATAGGTGGAGCAGAGGGTCCTGCTAAGAAATTAGTCTTTAATGCTTTAAAAAATAAAAAGCACGTAGTAACCGCTAATAAAGCTTTGATTGCAAAATATGGAAACAAACTCTCAAAAATTGCGGAAGAAAATAAAGTAAATTTAGAATTTGAAGCTGCTGTGTGCGGCGGTGTCCCAATTATAAGATCTTTAAAAGAAGGTTTAATAGCAAACAAAATAAAAAGAGTTTATGGAATATTTAACGGTACATCAAATTATATATTGTCAACTATGGACAAAAGTAACAAAGATTTTAGTGAAGTTCTATTAAAAGCGAAAGAACTTGGTTATGCAGAATCTAACCCAAACTCTGATTTAAATGGAGATGATGTTGCTTCTAAATTGAAAATACTATCTTCTCTGTGTTTTAATTCATTTATTAATAACAATATTCATATTGAGGGAATAAATCTTATAGATAAGAAGGACATTCAAAATGCAGACCATTTGGGTTATAAAATAAAACTCTTAGGTGTTTCAGAATTAATAAATGATAAAGTTTACCAACGGGTCCATCCAACTTTAATTAAAAAAGGTTCTTATATTGCGGGAATTGACGGTGTTTTGAACGCAGTAATTGTTGAAGGTGAGCCTATTGGACAAAATCTTATTCAAGGAGAAGGCGCGGGTCCAGAAGCTACAACTTCAGCACTGGTATCAGATATATGTTCTATTTTAAGAGGAAATATAAAATTTCCTTTTTCTATATCAAATAAAGAGAGAAAAAAATTAAATTATAGCAATATAAACGAAAAATCTTTTTCAGCTTATTTAAGATTCGAAGTTGTTGATAAACCTGGCGTATTATCAAATATAACAAGTATTTTTTCAAAAAATAAGGTGTCGATTAAACGTATTATTCAAAGTCCAAACAAATCTAAAAAATTTTCTTCAATTATAATTATAACTCACGAGGCAAAAGATAAGTTTTTATCTAAAGTTTTAAAAAAAGTTGAAAAAAAAACCTATATAACTAAACATCCTAAGTTAATTAGAATTGGTGTTAATTAATGACAATCGAGTCAAGATATTTAAAAAAATTTATTACTTCAACAGAAAAAGCTGCATATGGAGCTTTTAAATATATTGGAAAAAATGACAAAATAGCAGCTGATCAAGCTGCTGTAGATAATATGAGAAGTGAGTTTAATAAGATTGATATGCAAGGCAAGATTGTTATAGGAGAAGGTGAAATGGATGAAGCTCCAATGCTTTTTATTGGTGAAAAGGTCGGAACGAAAAATGGCCAAAAACTTGATATTGCAGTAGATCCATTAGAAGGAACTAATTTTGTGGCAAAAAATTTACCTAATTCATTTTCCATGTTAGCTGCAACAGAAAAAGATAATTTATTTTTTGCTCCAGATACTTATATGGAAAAAATTGCTATAGGAGCAAATTTACCTAAAAATTTAGTTGATTTGGACAATAGCGTAGAAAAGAATATTTCTCTTCTTGCAGATGCAAAAAATACAACGCCAGATAAAATTACTGTATGTATTTTAGATAGACCTCGACATAACAAGATTATTTCGTCTTTAAAAAATATGAAGGTAAACTTAAAATTGATATCAGATGGAGACGTATCAGGAATAATTTATATAGTAGATCAAAAATCTCCGGTTGATATGTATATGGGCATTGGAGGAGGACCGGAAGGCGTTTTAGCTGCAGCAGCTTTGAGTTGTTATGGAGGACAAATACAAACCAGGCTAATTTTAACCAATGATGAGTCTTTAAGAGCAAAGAAAATGGGGATCACTGATTTGAAAAAAAAATACAATATAGAAGATATGATAAAGGGAGATGTTATGTTTTGCGCTACGGCTATTACTGATGGAGATTTAGTAAAAGGAATAAAAGATCAACATGATGTTTTTGAAGCTAGCACTCTTGCTTTGCATAAAGATGGAAATATTAATTCTGTTTTTACAAATAAACATAAAAAATGAATTTAGTTTCGGTTAGTGGTAAAAATTGGGTTTTAAAAAAATTTAATCAACAAAATATATTATTTTTGAAAGATAATTTCTTACTTGATGAAATTACAGCCAAACTTCTATCTATAAGAAATATTAAAAAGGAAGATATTTCAAGTTTTTTAAATCCTTCAATAAAAAACTATTTGCCAAATCCAAATGTATTAATGGATATGAAAAAATCGACCAGTAGGCTCTTGAAAGCTATAAATCATAAAGAAAAAATTGGTGTTTTTGGAGACTATGATGTGGATGGAGCAACTTCAACAGCTTTACTAGGTAGATATTTTGATGATTTAAAATTAGATTATGAAATATACATACCTGACAGAAAGACAGAAGGGTACGGTCCTTCTGTAAAAGGTTTTAAAGACTTAATTAATAAAAATGTAAATTTAATATTTACAGTTGATTGTGGTACATTGTCTTTTGAAGCTATTGATTACGCGAAAAAAAATAATATAGATGTAATTGTTATTGATCATCATCAATCACAAGTAAATTTACCAAAAGCTTTTTCTATAATAAATCCAAATAGACTAGATGATACATCTAATTTGCAATATTTATGTGCAGCTGGTGTTTCTTTTATGTTTTTAGTTTCAATGAATAGAGAGTTAAGATTAGTTAATTGGTATAAACAAAATAAAATAAAAGAACCAAACTTGATAGATTATTTAGATTTTGTTTCTCTTGGAACTGTTTGCGATGTAGTTCCTTTAGTCGGTCTTAATAGAGCAATTGTTAAACAAGGATTAAAAATTTTAAAAATTAAAAAGAACCTTGGATTAAAAACTTTATTAGATATATGTAAAGTTGAAACATCTCCATCTACGTACCATTTAGGATATGTTTTAGGGCCAAGAATTAATGCTGGAGGAAGAGTAGGTAAATGTTCACATGGAGCAAATTTATTATTAAATTCAAATCCTAAAGAAGCTTTTAAAATCGCATCTGAGTTAAACCAGTATAACACAGAAAGAAAAATGTTAGAACAAGACCTCACAGAAAAAATTGTATCAAAGGCTCAAGCCAAATCAAATGATCCTATATTAATTTTAGAAGGAAAAAATTTGCACGAGGGTGTAATTGGAATTGTTGCCTCAAGAATTAAAGATAAATTTAACAAGCCAACAATAATAATTTCTATAAATGATAATATAGGTAAAGCATCTGCAAGATCTATTTTGGGCTTTGATATAGGGTCAATAATTATATCAGCTGTACAAGAAAAAATTTTAATAAAAGGTGGAGGTCATAAAATGGCAGGAGGTTTTTCAATTAATATTACAAACATTAATAGATTTAAAGATTTTGTATTTAATAAATTTAAAAAAGTTAATGAAGATTTAACTCAAAAAAAACCCTTCATGATTGATAGCAAAATTGCACCTTCTGCTATTAATATTGAATTTTACAATAAAGTTAATATTTTATCACCTTTCGGTTCAGGAAATCCAGAACCAAAATTTGTAATTGAAAACCTAAAAACAGTAAATAGTTCGATTGTTGGTGAAAAACACATTAAATCTGTTTTAATAGGTCCTGAGGGCTCAAGCTTTAAAACTATAGCCTTTAATGCTACTGAGACTAATTTGGGACCTTATTTGCTTAAAAAAAATAACAATATATTCGATATAGCTGGGAAGTTATCACTTAATGAGTGGAGAGGTCAGAAAAATGTAGAGTTTATTATCGACGATATATCTGTTAATAAGAACAAAAAAAAAAAGGTCCCATCGTCTATCGGTTAGGACAGTTGGTTTTCATCCAACAAAGAGGGGTTCGATTCCCCTTGGGACCGCCAAAAAAGAGCTATGTATA
>MDTG01346430.1_pt1 | contig 11087 bp, 12 predicted proteins | sample 811421 | NCBI WGS metagenome assembly MDTG01 (sample SAMN05326645, study PRJNA326480) | marine metagenome | isolation source: seawater | place: Pacific Ocean: South East | collected 2011
AAACAGAAATCGAAGCTTATTACCACAACGAAAAGATACGCCTGAGTGACCCTAGATTTGCTTCTTTAGACACGCTTTTTGCCATGCCTGAAGCATGTCTTTTCGCTAATCTCGTAGATTTTTTTCAAGACCTTCTTTTGCGAGGCCAAAATGTGACCCCCTTGGCACTGACTAAAAATGATAACCCATGTTCCAATGTGGGCTTTGATACAGAGAAATTGTTTTGTGACGTCAGAGAATCTATTGACGCCATTCACCGAGATGGCTCATTAAAAAAGATCATCACTGACAATATTGAAACGTATATTGAAGACGATACAGACCTGCCTTTAATGCTTCACAAGTTTCGTTCATCGGGCAAGAAACTCTTTTTGCTGACCAACAGCTATTGGGGTTACACCAAAAAAGTCATGGCGTATCTGCTCAACGATAAGCTTCAGGCGTATCCTGACTGGCAAAGTTATTTTGATCTCGCCATTGTCGGTGGTAAGAAGCCCGGTTTTTTTAGTGGTGAACAACCCTTTTTAGAAATCGACACCAGCCAACCAGGTGATGGTGTGCCGCTCGAAGAGACCGTAACCCAACTAGAAAGAGGCAAAATTTATCAAGGCGGTAATATTAAAGACTTCGAAAGAATGACCCAAGTACAAGGGGCGCAGGTCCTTTACGTCGGAGATCATATTTATGGCGATATTTTGCGCAGCCGAAAAGACAGCCTTTGGAGGACATGTCTTATTGTAGAAGAGTTGGAGCAAGAGATTCATGGGGTTATGCGATGGGCTTTTGATGTGGAAAAGCTTTCCTTGCTAGATAGCGAACGTCAGGAAATTGATGTCGCCATTGGACGTCATCGAGCACTTTTGGCTCGGATGGAGTCCTTAAACACCAGCACAGAAGGCAGCGTGGAGTTAAATTTAGAAGACGAGGAAGAACTCGCTCAGAACATTAAAAACTTAACTTTCGAAATCGACCATGCAAAGCGATATTTAAAGTATATTGACGGTCTTTTAGCGTCTCACACCGATGAACTAGAAAGACGTTTCAACCCTTATTGGGGTCGTCTGCTTAAAGAACATAACGACCTCAGCCGTTTTGGGGCCCAAGTTGTCTGGTTTGCCTGCACCTACACTTCGAGAGCATCTAACTTTCTACGCTACAGCCCCATGCATAGATATAAAGCAGCTAGGGATACCATGAGTCATGATTACGTCTTACAAGAAAGCTCATCGATGCGACAGGTACGCCAAAGTAAAATGACTTCAGGCACTCTGCCACCAATGAATTAAAAGCCTGGGGATATAACGGATTGGCGTGGCCACAAACTTTGAGAACACAATCGCTGTAGCTTTTTAATTCCTTGCACCTGAATCTGACGAACTCTTTCACGGCTCAGATTATAACTTTGCCCGATTTCTTCCAATGTTTCAGTTTCGTAAGTAAAGCCAAACCTTCTAGCGATAATATCGCGCTCCATGGGCGCGAGTTTGAACAGTACAGAGCGAATCTTTCGTGACATTTCTTTATCTGCTACCAGTTCTTCTGGCATCTTTTGTTCGGGATCAGCGAGTGTCTCTTTAAGGGAACGGTCATCCTTGGTAACGCGATCTTCTAAACTTGCTGGTTCTCTTGGAACAAGACCCTTGAGCTCCAAAACCTTTGCGATTTTTACGCCCATAGCTGAAGCAAGCTCTTGATTGGTGGGCTCACTACCCTTTACCTGTCTTAACTGGATGGTTAGCTTGTTCAATTCACGACGCGAATCGAAGACATGCACTGGCAAACGGACTTGCGTCCCTTTATTCATAATGGCGCGCTCGATCGATTGTCGAATCCACCAGTGCGCGTACGTGCTAAAACGAAAACCGCGTGCAGGATCAAAGCAATGGATACTTTTCAGGAGCCCAAGGTTACCTTCTTGAATCAAATCGATCAAAGGCATTTGGTGATGGTGAAACCTTCTCGCCACTGACACAACTAAACGAAGATTACATTTCACGAAACGATTGCGAATCGCCATGGCTCTTTTATGATGCGTCACAGCCTGTTTGAGAATCTTCCGACGGACGCGTTGCATTCGTAAAGCACGCTTGCGCCTTTGTGGCACCGTCTCACCGGGTTGCGGTGTAATCTCCACTTGAGACAAAGTCTTGATCACTTCAGTGATCAAAGCTTGCTCCTCATCAATATCCCGTAAGATTTTAGAAACAGTCTGGGCATCTTTCAACTGCGCTCTCTCCGAGCGCGGTCCGAGATTTTTTTGCGTCTTCGCACAGCGTTTGAGCCGTCGGTGCATCCGAAATAAGACTTCACCATCCTTAAAGCGTGACCATCCGTGGCACGCATGTGTTGTTAGCATTTCGATAACTTGGGTGTCTTCTAGCAGCGCCATCCAAGCGAGTTCCTCTTCATTATGAAACTGACGTGCGAGCTCCCGCTCCTCTTCACCCGTAAGCAAGGGCAAGTGGGTCAATCGGGAAAGATAGTCCGCTAAAACTGCTTCTCCAGCACTGCGTTCTCTACTGGCTTTAGGGCCGTATTTAGATTTTTTCGCAGACGCCTCTTCGACTGACTTCTCCTCAGTTGAGGTCTCTTCATCAGCCACTGCGATAATAGGGGCACCCGCCGCTTCGTGCCCTTGCGGTGACCAGTCTTTCTGGAGTCCATCTTCAAAAAGTAACGCAACTTGGGTAGTCATAACTGAGTCCTTTCGGTTGCTTTCTCGCCCCTCAGTATTTCCAAAACCGTGCCAAGTTTTTACGACTGTCAAATCCGCTAAGCTTACAGGCTTTCGTTTAAAATTCAGCCGCTTAACAAATCAAAACTCGCTTTTTAAAACGTGTTGGTAGTATTTTACCAATAAGAAAATTTCCTTTAAATCAGGTGGTTACTTTTATTTTTTAAAGAAAAATGGCGTTTTATTACAGGCTTGAAACATCGCTGAGGACCAATAAGGGCCCTGAGCATGAAGCTTTTTACGAAGCTCATAGGGTGCGTCAAAAGGTTACAAATTAGCCGATTTGAAACTTTTAGTGTGACTTAGATGTCATGGATCTGCGATATACACGTAGCTATTAGACCGGCTCTTTATCCCATTGGAAAGCGCAATCAGTCACGTGATCCGGTAAAATCTGGGACAATAAAACGGTGGCATAGCTGCCCTTGGGCAGAGAAAAGCTCAAATACAAATCACCTTTTTCTTCGCGCCAAGCCGGCTCTAAAAGTGGGACGAATGCGGGTCGGCGCGCTCCCTTAACTAAAGCAGGATGCTCACTCAAAAAACTATGGGTGAGTCCCATGTTGGCCAAGCACTGCTGCTCAAAGCCCAAAGCTTCATCCCTGGCTCTCATGCTTCTTGGCCCAATCAACGGTCCCGCAACCGTGAGCACTCCTTGCCTCATGCGTTCATGCAAATCATTGAGGTCATCTTCGATAAAAGGTCTTTGTCCAAACGGGAGGCCAAGCATGACGTCCCCTTTAAGAATCTTAAATGAAGCGTTCATTTGAAGCCGCTGATGTAACCAGTAGTTAAAACAGATCGATTGAAAAACTGAAATCAGAAACTTGTCTTTGGTCGTGCGCGCTCTTTGTCGACTTTTTAAATAAGGAACGATTCTTTTCAAATTTGATAAGTTGTAACCAAATCTTTGATGACCAAAGTAATTTGGAAGCCCATGGGCTAAAACTTGCTTCCAGCGCCCTTCAAAGCTTTTTGGCAGAGTAACTGGCCCCCGCAAAATGAGATGGAAACGGTTGCATGACAGCTGTCCTAACTTCAGCTTTTTGTTGTTTCGCACTACATTGAGTAGATTGACCCCTTCAATGTCTAAACTATCAGGCAGAATATCATTAAAATAAGAAACAGGCAGGCTAAGCCATTGCCTGGTGAGACCACGTTGGTCTTTGCGGCCAGCATACCCAATATTCTTTCTGGGAATCTGCCATCGCTCAGAAAGGCGTTGGACCAAATGCGCGGTCGACATGCCTTCTTTTTCAACCCAACAAAAAAAGTGATTGCCCTGCCCAGAGGGCACAAAAGACAGCTGCTCTTCCACCTGAAAATCAGTACATTTTTCTCGAAAGAGATATTGTGAGCGAACAGGCCTAAAAGAACGAGGGTTGAGCCGAAATGGTAAATAATCGGCTTGGGCATCATCAAGCCACTTAGAAAACGATTCTAGAACCTCATGGTTCGCTGTTTTCATGCTCTCGTTCCTCTTCTAAGGAAATTATTCTCTTCTCCGCCGCAATAATACGTTGGCGAATGGCCCGGATTTCATCATCTGTAGGAATAATGAGCCTGGAAGTGGCACTTTTCACGCTTTCTTCCACGCGTTTTTCCAACTCTGACCTGTTTTTATCTATATTCTTTTTGGCGTAGGCGAGCACCTGCTTCGCCTCATCTTTGGTGACCGTCCCTAAAGCTTCTAAACGACCTAATAGTGAACGCGTCTCGCCCTCTTCTACCGCAAACTCACCGACACTGAGCTTCCAAGCCTCCCTTAAGCGACCTAAAAATGCTTTATCGGGTTTTGTTTCCGATTTCGTTTGACGGGTTTTCTTCTTCTCTTCGGTCATAAAATATCCTCAAAAACACCGAGTTCACTCTAAAAGGGTCGCCCCTTTCGTGCAAGTGAACACGGCCTAGTTGAACATCCTTATTTTTTAGATGCCGCTTTCTTTTTCGTGGCGGACTTCTTTTTAGCCGCGGGCTTCTTTTTAGCCGCGGGCTTCTTTTTGGCTGCTGCCTTCTTTTTAGCCGCAGGCTTCTTTTTGGCCGCAGGCTTCTTTTTAGTCACAGACTTCTTCTTTTTGGCTTTTGTGGACACTTTCTTTTTGGATACTGTCTTCGTACCTCGCTTAGCTGTCTTTCTTTTCGTGACTTTAAGATTTACACGATCTTTTCGTACCAAACCCACACGGTCTAGCATCACATCCAGTTCCTCCACCAGACGATCTGGCAACTCACCCAACGATTCCACTGCGGGTAACGCGACCACACCTGAAACAAAACGCTCGAGGCGCTCTTGGGCATCGTCCCGAAGATTCTTCTCCGCGCCTTTGACTTTCTTTTTAAGGGATTTAGTTCGCTTTTGTAACTGATTTACCGCCTTATTCAGCTCTTGGTTCTTATCATTTGCCCAATTTTGTGCTCTAAGTTGGGCTTCCTCTAATACCGCGACAGCATGGCCCACAAAGGCGAGCTGTTCGAGTTGACCCATGATTCTATTTTTTCCTTTAACGTTTAACCGACTCTTACTTGACCTTTTCTTCCCCATGATCGAATCCTCCATTGTTGTTTTGCCAACCGGCCCCTATTTAATAGCCATGTGACGCGTTGCGTCAACCTCATTTTTATGAAATATCAGCTCACAAAGCCGGAATTTCCGGCATCTTTCAAAGGAAAGCCCATGTATAACAATAACTTAAGTACTTTTCTCGGCGTTATCTTTTTTTCGGCGATCACCCTCATTGCTTGTGCGCCACCCTCTAAGGCCAAAACCACCAGTCAGCCCCAGGCTGAAACAACAAAATCGACGAAACAGGCTCTCAAGCCCGTGAAAACCCCAAAATCGCCCAATCAAATGGGGCAACGCAATACTGCGCCCCAAAGCTTAAAACCCGCCCCGATAACGGTTGCAGAACTCGGACAACAGTTAAATCTCAAAAAGGGCGACAAACTCATTGCCACTTTTGATACCAGCATGGGTAAGATGACGGCTGAGCTTTTTTGGGAACTTGTCCCTAACACCGTCGCCAACTTTGTGGGTCTTGCGACCGGCAAGAGACAATGGCGGGACCCTCAAACCGGGGCGACCGTGAGCAGGCCTCTGTACAACGGGACCATTTTTCACCGCGTTATTCCGCGCTTTATGATTCAAGGGGGCGACCCACAAGGAACGGGACGCGGCGGTCCTGGTTATCGTTTTGCCGACGAATTTCATCCAAGCCTACGGCACAACGTTCCGGGTATTTTATCCATGGCCAATGCAGGCCCCAATACCAATGGTAGTCAGTTCTTCATCACCGAAGTGCCAACCCCTCACCTCGATAATCGGCACAGTGTCTTTGGCAAAGTGATCAAGGGTGTTGAATTGGTCAACACGATGGCACGTGTCAAACAAAGTCGCGGTAACAAACCTGTTCAAGACATCACGCTTAAACAAGTTTTAATCACTACCCAGCGTGCAAAAAAATAATTTGGTCTGACATATCAAACCCGTGAAACCGCCAACAAATGAGGGAGCGGCTTGAAACAACAATGGCTATTTTTAGGACGCTTAGGCCGAAGGGGTATTTTCACTCTCGATTGGCTTGGTGGTCTTTTTATCTTTGCTGTGGACGCACTTATTAATTGTTGGCGGATGCCTGGCTTTTTGAACAGCCTCGGGATTCAAACCCTCACCACCTACAAACGTTGCGCCTTACCCGTTATTTTTATGCTCGTTCCTCTCGGCGCTATGCTGGGACTCCAAGGCTTATTAGTAGTTCAAGCATTCGATTTAGAGAGACTCTTTTCAGCACAGGTCGTTAACGCGCTGGTTCGTGAAATGGCGCCCGGATTCAGTGCCCTCATGGTCGCAATGCAGGCAGGGGCCGGAATGACGGCAGAGCTGGGCACCATGTCGGTGAGACAAGAAACCTACGCGTTAGAAACAATGGGCTTGCCCTGCAACAGTTTTCTAGGGGGACCAAGAATCTTAGCGACCACGGTAGCAACCGCGCTTCTGTGTCCCATTGGTGCTTTTGCAGGTATTCTTGGTGCCTTCATTTACGCGGTTCTTATCGGCGGTTTTCCCTTTAACCAATTCGCACTTCATATGGGTGATCTTATCAATCTATCTGATCTTTGGATCGCAGAAATAAAATGTTTGGTTTTTGGGCTGTTAACGGGAGTCATCTGCACTGAAGCGGGCCTTAGAACGCCACAAAAAAGCGCTGCGCAAGTGGGCTCCTCTGCTAATAAAGCAGTCGTTCGTTGTGTTGTTTTGTTGGTTGTCTGCAATTATATTCTAAACACCGCCATTTACGGTTTGCGAGGCTAAAAATGAAAAACTCGCACTTATATCAACAACTCAAATTTGGTGTGACCAACACAGTACAACTCTTTGGTGGCTGCAGTCTCAATGACTGTATCTTACAAACCTCCAAACTCATCTGGGAAACGCTACCTATCGCCATCATCATTTCCTTATTTTCGGGCGCACTCTTGGTCATCCAAACGGCCATGTCCTTAAAGCATCTCGGCGGAGGTATGATGGGCGCCTCGGTCATCGGCTACGGCGGTGTACGCGAAGTCTTTCCATTGCTCGCTGGTGGGGCAGTGGCGACACGCGCAGGCGCTGCCTTAGCAAGTGAAATGGCCGTGATGAAACAAGGCCGACAGCTCGATGCCTTGGCTATTATGGGTCTCAATTTCCATTATCACGTAGTCGGGCCTAGGCTCATCGCGCTCCTTGTGGGGACACCCTTGTGTGTCTTGGCGGCAGATGTCGCTGGGCTTTATGGGTCTTTTCTTGCGGGCGCTTATCAACTCAACCTAGATGCAGGTACATTTTGGAATTTTATGCTTTGGCCCATCAGCAATAAAGATATCATCGGCGGTATTTACAAGGGTATTATTTTCGGTGCCATGATCGGCAACATCTCACTCTTTGAAGGTTTAAAAGTTCAATCAGGCGCCTATGCAGTAGGGGAAGCAACCAACAGAGCTATTGTTCGGTCCATGATATCCGGTGCGTTGATGTCTTTATTGGTTTCTTTTCTGTTCTATGGAGGTCTGCTCCGATGAGTAAACATCAATACCCTATCGCTTTAGACTTCCGACAAGTGGACCTTAAGATTGGAGACAAACGAATTCTTAAAGATATCAACCTGCAAATACCCTCAGGACAGACCACTGTCCTGCTCGGTCCTTCAGGCGCAGGAAAATCCACACTCATGCATCTTGCCATCGGCTTGATCAAACCCTCCGCCGGCGAAGTCCTTGCTTTAGGCTATAATCTTAACGAGCTTTCTGCACGTAATCTCAAAGGACTTCGTCGAAGAATGGGAATGGCCTTTCAAGATGGAGCACTTTTCGGCGGGATGACCGTTTTTGAAAACGTGGCTTTTCCTTTGGCGAAAGTTTTACGTAAATCTAAAAAAGATATCATTGAAAAAGTTGATTATCTGCTCGATGCGGTCGGTCTTTATCACTGTAAAGATAGATTGCCTTCCGAATTAAGTGGTGGTCAAAAAAAACGTGTGGGCCTCGCTCGCGCTTTAGCTATTGAACCAGAATTGGTCTTTTTTGATGAACCGACAAGTGGTCTTGATTCCATCACATCAGCCAGCATCGATGCCTTGATCAATAAACTGCAGGAGACTTTTGATGTCTCTTTTGTGGTCATCACCCACGATGTACAAAGCGCGGCAGCCATCGCTGACAAAGTGGCCGTTTTAGACCACGGGGCACTTCTGGCCTTCGGCACCCAAAAGGAAGTTTGGTGTCATCCACATGAAGTTGTTCAAGCATTAATTCAAAGACACCCCCTTGGCACAGATAACGTCAGAACATAAGAGAAGTTATGGAACCCGAACGTAAAAGCATCCAAGTCCTATTAGGCGCCCTCATATTAATAACGCTCAGCACACTCGTCTGGTTGAGTTTCCGACTCGCGAGTAACGCACCAGCGAATGCCGTAGGATACGATCTTATTTTAGATTCTGCTCTAGGTCTTTATCCCGACAACCCAGTCACCATTGCAGGAGTTCCAGTAGGCGTCGTTCAATCAGTTGCCGTAGAAGGAAAAATGGCGCGGGTTAAAATTGCACTGCGGCCTGAGACACCCGTACATGAAAACGCAAGAGCCGCGGTCCGCGCACGAAGTCTTTTAGGTGAAAAATATATTGATCTCGATCCGGGCGACGCTAACGCCCCGACACTCAAACCTGGTGCGACACTTACCGACAACGAAAAATCCGTAGAAATAGATCGCGTCATTCGGGCCAGTGCGACTTTGGTTGACTCCCTCAATCGGCTTACGCCTTCCATTGAACGCGCGGTTCAAATATTAGAAGGAACACTCAATAGCCCTGATGCCAAGCCTGTTACCGAAGAGCTTTCAAATGTATTACGTCACGCTGGCGAACTCATTATCACAACCAAAACCTTAGTTACAGACAACCAAGCCGATATTTCAACCATCATCAGAAACATGAGGTCAAAGGCACCAAGCGTTTTAGATAAAGTGGATCGACTCGCTCTCACGCTAGAGAAAATTCTTCTCGCCCCAGACAGTGCAAACCTCAAAGAGACGTTGATTCACATTGACGATACTGCCGTTGAATTAAAAAAACTATCACGCCAACTCAGCACCGCAATCAAAAGAACCGATGCGATAACCGAAGAGGAAATTCGCAATTTCCTGCAGCAAGAAGGCGTTAGGGTGAAGTTTTCGCCACTTGAAAACGGACTGCCATTTCTTCCTAATTTTCTTGGTAAGGACCCAACGAAATAGGTTTATTTATCAGATGGCCCTTCTTCGGATTCAGCATCAGCGTCTTTCTTCACCTTAAAACTCTTTTTGACCAGTTCGACTTCATTTTTACCCTCTTCGTTAGGGACCACTTTAATTTGCGTATTAATTTCAAAGGTCATACCAGTCATCACTTTGGTAATTATTTCGTGAAGTTCTAAATGATCCAGAAAGTTTCTAACCTCTTTAGTGACCACTTCCGTTACTTCTCGTTTGGTTTTTTCTGCCGTCCCAGAAATCATACGCATGGCATTATTCGTAAGCCGATAATCACGAACGCCTTCATCATTAGTCATCACGGCGCCAACGCCTGTCACCGCTTTACGCAAAAGATCTGACAACCCTCGACTATCAGCCCGCCCCGTTTCATCATCAAGTTCGTCCAGCTCGTCTTCATTTTCTTCTTCAAAAAAGTAATCGTGGGGTGCTTTTGTCATTACGAGATTCCTCCTGAACTAATCCTCAACAAATGAGAGCAAAAGATTGAGTTGTACTTCATTACTCTCATAACCTTCAGCATCATCCATTTTAACAGAAAACTCAAATTCTTCCTCCTTCGTCGAGGGACTTTCAGCGTCCATAGTCAGCTCGACCACAAACTCTAATGTGCCCGATTTAGCGTCAAAAGGAAGATTATTGGCAATAAATAGAGCCTCATTAGAAAGAGGTGCTAAAGCAGTTTCCTCATTATTCAATAAGAAGGAGGTGTAACCTACCCCCAAATCGCCGTTGGCGTCTTCAAAGTTAATCGTGAACAACAAGACCGCAGGGTTCTCCGGTGCTTGTCTGACGAAAATAAGCTCAGATAATACGGGAGCATTGGGGCTCCCACATCCGCTGATAATGAGCCCACTCAAAAAAAGGATGAACCGATAGGAATATAACTTTCCAGACATGTTTAGGCGTCAGTGTCGTTTTGACGAACCATTTGGCGAATTTTGTGTCGTCCGAATGTATCCCCTCCAACCCCACCTAAGACAGAGCCAATCACTGAACCCACGACGGTACCGACGATGGGCATCGCGGCTGTTCCGAGCATCGCGCCTACGACCGCACCGCCACCAGAGCCAACAGCGCCACCAGCATGGCCGCCCATTCTTTCAGCAAACTCTGATGCATCTATTTGACCCTTGCCTAAGCGAACGCCATCTCGCGCAGCGTCAAAAGCCAAAAATGCAGTACCCGCCGCCAAAGCTGGTCGCTTGGCTAACTCTTTTGCAATTTTCTTGACGGTTTCTTGCCCGACGCGTTTGGATATTTCTTTTGCGGCTAAATGCGCAGTTTGGGAGACAACCACACGTGCTGCGCCTTCGCCGACAACCGCTTCGATACGCTCTTTCGTCTTCTCAGCAAAAGCCTTAGGTCTTCCGTCTTGATGTCTTTTTTCCATCAGCCGGTCTCGCTCTTTTGCGGCGAGTTGTCCAACGGCCATACTAGCTGAAACCATTAATTCTTTCCAAGACATAGACATTTCCTCTCAATCGGATCGATATAGAAAGTATAGTATTGCTGCTGATTTCAAACCACCTAAAAAGGTCGTTTTTTTTTGCCAACTGACTAAAAAACAGG
>MDTG01075578.1_pt1 | contig 11086 bp, 7 predicted proteins | sample 811421 | NCBI WGS metagenome assembly MDTG01 (sample SAMN05326645, study PRJNA326480) | marine metagenome | isolation source: seawater | place: Pacific Ocean: South East | collected 2011
ATCATTATAATTGGTTTAGCACTTTTTGCTTTTGTGTTAGACCCCTCTACTTTAGAGGATTTTTTCAATTCATCCAAAGTCAATGAAATAGGAGAAATAAATGGAGAATCTATTTCAAGACAAGCATTTGCTTCTGAATTAGAAGCCTATAAGCAACAAGCGGGTAATCGTGTTTCTGAAATGCAAGCAAGTAAGAATGTTTGGGACAATATTGTTAGAAAAAAAATTTACCAAAATCAATTATCAGAAGCAGGAGTTACTGTTGGTGAAACAGATATTTGGAATGAAGTTATAAATGCGCCTTCCGTAAAAAACAACCCTCAGTTTCAAAATGAAGTAGGGACGTTTGATGAATTAAAATTTAAAAATTTCTTAGCAGATACAAAGGAAAATAATCCTCAAATGTGGGGGGCTTGGTCTAACTATTTAAATAAAATTAGAGACAATGCAGAGAGAAATACATACAATAATTTAGTAACTGCAGGTCTTGGAGCTTCTTTAAAAGAGGGAGAATATAAATATTTTTCAGAGAACACGAAGTTAACTACTCAATTTGTATTTGTTCCTTATGCTTCTATAGCCGATAGTTTAGTTGCTATTTCTAAAGGAGAAATTGCATCTTATATTAAAGAGAATCCCACTGATTTTAAGGTTGACGAGTCTAGAGATATTTCATATGTAAAATTTGATATTACTCCGACTTCAAGTGATGAGAATCTAATTAAAGAGGAAGTTACGGGTTTTATTGAAGATTTAAAAGCTAGTTCGAACGAAAAAGAATTTTTAAATGAAAATGATTCTGATTCAAATTTCGATGATACGTTTAAATTTGAAAATAGTATAAATAAAACGGTATCTTCAGCTATTTTTAAAGGCTCAAAAGGAGCTGTTTTTGGTCCTTATAAAGATCAAGGGTTTTTTAAAATATCAAAAATAATGGCAGTAAGCAAGATGCCAGATTCTGCAAAAGCAAGTCACATTTTAATACCCTTTATCGGGTCGCAAAGAGGTTCTCCAGATATTGTAAGAACGGAAGAAGAAGCTAAAAAATTAGCGGATAGTATTTTGAAAGTTGTGAAGAGAAATAGCGGTAAGTTTGCAAAGTTAGCTAAAGACTTTTCTTCTGACAAAGGTTCTTCACAAAAAGGAGGTTCCTATGATTGGTTTAACTACTCGAGAATGACTCCAGAATTTAGAGATTTTGTTTTTGAAGGTAAAAGGAGAGATATAGGAGTTGTTAAAACAGCATTTGGTTATCACGTAATCAAGATTGATGGTCAAAAAAATATCCAACGTGTTGTAAGGTTAGCCACTTTTAGTAGAAAAATACTCCCTTCTGAAACAACAGAAAATACTGTTTTTCAAAAAGCAGAGCAATTTGCTTTATCAATTTCTAAGGATCAAAAGTTTTTTGAAATTGCTAACGAAAACAAGTATCAAATAAAACCAGCAATTGGGTTAAAAATTTTAGATGAAAATGTTCCTGGCTTAGGAAGTCAAAGACAAATTATTTCTTGGGCTTTTGGTAAAGAAACAAAACCAGGAAATTTTAAACGTTTTGATTTAGAAGGAAGCCATGTTGTTGCTTTTGTGACTGCTAAAACTGAAAAAGGATTACTATCTGCTGCAAAAGCAACAAATAGGGTCAAACCAATTTTAATGAATGAAAAGAAAGCAGCATTAATTGTTGATAAATTTAAAGGGAATACTCTTGAAGAGCTTGCAAAAGAAAATGCTACTACTATTAGAAATGCAAATGGTGTTACTCTAAAAAGCCCAACACTAGTTGGAGCTGGTTCTGAACCAAAAGTTGTTGGAGCGATGTTTAATGCAGAATCCAATAAAGTATATAAAAATATTATAGGTAAAAGAGGGGTATATGCTTTTAAATTAACAAACAAAGAGTTACCAACTGTATTAACGAACTACGAGCCTCTGAGAAAGAATATTTCTGCGGAAAGAAAAAGAAAAACAACTATCATGTATGAAGCCATTAAAAAAGTTTCAGATATTGAGGATAATAGGGCAAGTTTATATATTGAAAACTAGCAGCCTAAAGATTTCATAAACCATTAAAAAAACCGTTCAAATTTTGAACGGTTTTTTTAATGGTTGTCTATTTATAATAAATAAGGTGTTATTTCTAACCATTCATAGAGATTAAAAATTCATCATTATTCTTAGAGAATTTAATTCTCTCATTGATAAATTCCATGGCTTCAATTGGATTCATGTCTGCAAGATACTTACGTAAAACCCACATTCTCTGAACTGTTTTTTCATCTAATAGTAAATCATCACGTCTTGTAGAGGATTTTATCAAATCGATTGCTGGATAAATTCTTCTATTAGAAATATTTCTGTCTAACTGAAGTTCCATATTACCTGTTCCTTTAAATTCTTCAAAAATTACTTCATCCATTTTAGATCCAGTCTCTGTAAGAGCAGTTGCAATAATGGTTAAGGAACCACCATTTTCGATATTTCTTGCAGCTCCAAAGAATCGTTTTGGTTTGTGAAGTGCATTTGCATCGATACCCCCAGAGAGAATTTTTCCTGATGCAGGAGCAACCGTATTATAAGCTCTGGCTAAACGTGTAATTGAGTCTAATAAAATTACAACATCATGACCACACTCGACCAATCTTTTTGCTTTTTCTAAAACGATATTTGCAACGCGTACGTGTTTGTCTGCAGGTTCATCAAAAGTAGATGCAACGACTTCTCCTCGAACACTTCTTTGCATATCTGTAACTTCCTCTGGACGTTCATCAATAAGTAATACAATTTGATATACTTCTGGGTGATTTAAAGCTATAGATTTAGCGATGTCTTTTAATAACATCGTTTTACCAGTTTTTGGCTGCGCTACAATCATTCCCCGCTGACCTTTACCTAATGGAGAAAATAAGTCTATAATTCTTGTAGATAAAGAGCTTCCTTTTTCTGCCAGATTGAATTTTTCTTGCGGAAATAAAGGAGTCAAATGTTCAAAAGAAACACGATCTCTTACAATGTTAGGATTTAAACCGTTTATTTTTGATACTCTAATCAAAGGAAAATATTTTTCGCCTTCTTTTGGTGGACGAACATTTCCTCTAACTGTATCCCCAGTTTTTAAACCAAATAGTTTAATTTGAGATTGAGAAACATAAATATCATCTGGAGATGATAAATAATTATAATCAGAAGAACGTAAAAAACCATAACCATCTGCCATCATTTCCAATACTCCTTCACTTTCTATAATTCCATCAAACTCGAAATCCGGGTCTTTATATCTATTTTTAGATTTATTGCCTCTGCCAATATTCGTATTCTTTTCCTTATTATTATCTCTATTGGCTTTGTTTTTATTGTTTTGAGGTGAATGATTATCGTTCCTAGGCTGATTCTGTTTTTTCTGTTGAACAGAATTTTGCTGTTGGGAAGGTTTTGTTTGTAGATGAGGTTTTTGAATTTTGTTTACTTGCTGTTTATTTGTTCTTGTGGCATCTCCGTTTTCTTCTTTAACGTCATTAGGTATAATTTTTTCAACATTCTCGACGTCTTTGGTTAGAGATGTTATGGTTTCAACAGTTTTTAGTTCTTTGGATTTTGTAATATTTTGGGGAGCTTTTGCAACCCTTTTTCTTTTAGGTTTTGCAACTTTTGATTCACCCTCATTAGTGATCCTAGTACTGTTTTTTTGGGGATTTGCAGCTTGTATATCCAAAATTTGATACACTAAATCTAATTTTTTAAGTTGACTAATCTTCTTTAGTCCAATAGATTTGGCAATTAATTGTAAATCAGCAAGTGTTTTAGCTTTTAGTTCTGAAATTTCGAACATTCGTTATGTGTTAAGTTAAAAGTAAATCTTAAATAGTAATAAGATTGGTTGTAATGGTTATAGATTTTATTCTGTTGTATATAGTACTATACAATTTTTTTTGTAGGGTTATTTTTACAAATATATACATTTTTTTTAAGTTGTAGGTTTTATTTTCTAAAAAGAAAACTTTACTTTTGCAACTCTACTGTTTTTAAGATGATCCAAAGAATACAAAGTATCTATTTATTATTAGCCTCTGTTATTTCGGGAGCTTTGATATTTGTGTTCAATTTATGGAATAATCTTCAAGAAGCGGTTTTTGCATTGGATTTATTTTCCAGAGAATCTTATCTGTTAAAAGTAATTCCTTTGTTATTTTTGCTTTCTACGATTGCTACTTTTTTTTCGATCTTTTTGTTTCACGATAGAAAATTGCAATTTGTTACAGGGCGCCTTGTAATTTTGATCAATCTCTTTTTATTAGGAATATTGATATATGTATCTCTAACATTACCTGGAGAAGTTTCGATTTCGGAGAAAGGTATTGGGATGTTCTTACCAATTTTAGTTGTTTTGCTTGTTGTTTTGGCAAATAAGGCGATAAAAAAGGATGAAGATTTTGTAAAATCTGCAGATAGATTGCGATAAACCTAACACATTAGTATATTTAGTGCGAACAAAAACCGAGAATTTTATTCTCGGTTTTTCATTTTTATGACTTTTTGTGATTATTAGAATCAAGTAAAACTCATAATTTTTGTAACTTAACAAAAAAAAGCTCGTTTTTTAAGTCTCTGAAAAACAATTAGTTAATTTTTTGAACTCACTGAAAACAGTGAGAAAACTCACTGAAAACAGTGAGGTGAAAATTTCACTGGAAATGGGTATTGTGTAGTTTCAACATGTACTCTAAATTTGTTAAGTAAAAATGAAAGAAAAGATATACGTTCATGTAGCTGATGATCATAAAATATTAATTGAAGGAATCATCGCTGTAATAAATACCGATAAAGATATTGAGATTAAAGGATATTCTCTAACCGGAAAAGAAGTTATTGATTGGTTTAGTAAAAAAGAGAATAATGCGGATGTTTTAATTTTAGATATTTCAATGCCAATTCTAGATGGTTTTCAGGTATTAAAGTATTTTAAGAAAAATAAAATAGATCAAAAGGTTATTGTTTTATCCAGTTACGATGATTCTAGAATTGTTCAAGAAGTTTTAAGTTTAGGTTGTAAAGGATATATTTCCAAAAATGAAGCTGGTGAGCATATTTTAAGAGCTATTAAATCTGTTTCAAAGGGTGAGCAATATTTTAGCAATGATATACAATCTATTTTACTAAAATCGCTATCAGGTGAAATCGTAACTAAAGGAGAAATTCCAGATAAGTTTAGGATAGACAGTTTAACAGAAAGAGAACTCGATGTTTTAAAGTTAATCATGAAAGAATATAGCTCATTACAAATAGCTGAAAGGATGTTTCTCAGTGTTTATACAATAGAAACTTACAGAAAGAGTTTGTTAAAAAAATTAAATGTAAAGAATTCCGTAGGCTTAGCAATGTATGCTTATAAAAATAAAATAGTATGATTTATCTCTCTTCAAACAAAGTAATTAGTTTATTTGAATAATATTATTTTACAGCATACATTCTAAGACTACAATAATAAAAACAAAAAAATGCATTTTCTATTAACTAAAATTAACTATTAACTAAAATTAACTATTAACTAAAATTAACTATTAACTAAAATTAACTATTAACCCCCCCCTACTATGAAAAACATTAATTTATTCGCCTTATTGGCAACGTTCACATTTATTTTTTCTTCTTGTTCAACAAATGAAGTACTTTCACCAGAAGAACAATCTTTAGATTTATTAAAAACATATACCATTCAACGGGATGTGAATAAAGCATACTCTTTAGTGTATGACTTATATGATGACACTCAAACAGAAGTGGTTGTAGATAAACTTACAAATACCAATAGTATTTATTTATATGCTTCAGATAAGGAGTCAAGTAGAAAAGTTACTCAAAATTTGATGATCAATGAAAATCAGTTTACAGTTGGTTTTATAGATACCAATACAGACAAGAAAACTCAAATTACCATTACAGATGACGATCTTTCTTTACGTAAAAAATCAGAGGCTCGTAAATTGGACTCATATAGTATATCTGCTAATCAAAATGGGGTGTATACTTTAGATTTTTCGGTGTCTCCTGGAGTTAGAGTTGATTTTGTTTTTAATGAAGAATTAAAAACTTATGAAATTCATTTAGAAGAAGGGAAGTCATCAGAAAGAGAATATTCTAGAGTCTTAGAAAAAGTAGATGGACAAGCTTTAAAATTTGATTTTGTAAATCATAATAAAAATACTAAACTTCAAGGAAAACCTAATGAACCTGATGGTTTAGGATCTGATAGAAGACCAAGAGGGATTATCCTTTAATCTATAAAATTTTGAGAATAAAGTTATTATTCTTGGGATTGGTCCTATTGATCTTGGGATTAGTCTTTATTACCAATCATCATTTCATCTATTCAATAGCAGAAGAAGTTGTAAAAATTACAACTTCTTCTGTTATTCAACAAACGGATTCCTTTTCTATTCGTTATTTAAAGGCTAAAAAATACTATGATTCCAAAAATTATACTCATGCTTTACGTATTTATTTAGATTTATTACAAAGTGAAAAATCATTAACTCTTAAACAGTTGATTTCAATCAACCAAAAAATTGCGGATATTTATTTTGAATCTCGAAATAGTAAAGATGCTATTATTTACTATAAGAAAACACTTAATTATTTCAATGCTCTTATTAAAAGAGAACAACTAGATTTAAACTCCTCCACTAATGTTGTTTTGAGTCCAGAGATGAATCTTAAAAGAGCTAAAGTTCTTTTAGGAATAGGAACCTCTTTTTATCGTCTAGAAGATACAAACATTTCAAAAAAACTTCTAGACAGTGCTTTGTACTACTATCAAAAAATACCGAATATTAAAGATTTAAATGGAGAAGTTTTAGAGGTGAAGTCTAGAGCATATTCAAACATGTCTGTTATTTATATGGATGATGATCGTTATGGTAAAGCAAAGGAGTTTGCTTTAAAAGCCATAAAGATTGATAGAAGCCAACATAATAAAGTAAATGAGGCTGGAGCTTTGGGTAATTTATCGAGTATTTTTCTTCGTGAGAAGAAGTACAATAAAGCGAAAAAACTCTATTTTGAAGCATTAGATCTAATTAGAAATATAAAGACGCCCAAGGCGATAAAAGTTAGAGAAGACTTGTATTTTAATTTGGCGTTTAATTTATACAAATTAAAAGATTACAAAAGTTATGACTTTCAAAAGCTTTCCCATAGGATAAAAGATAGTTTAAGGGAAAAGGAGTTCAGACGGATGATTACCGAAATCAGTATGGAATTTGACTTTAATTCTAAAAAGAATACCCTTATGAGGAAAGAAGAATATAAGCGTTTGAGAGTGGCTGCTGTAAGTTTACTTGTAATTTTTTCTTTATTATATGGGGTGTATTATTATAAACTACGTCAAAAGAATTTGGGATTACAATTAACTCAAACAAAATTAATTCAGCATCAAAATATAGAAAAAATAAAATCAGAATCTCAAGTTAGAATCTTGAATGCTACCATAGATGGTAAAGAATCTGAAAGAAAACAAATTGCAGAAACATTACACGATAGTGTTTGTGCTTTATTGTCTTCTGCAAATCTTCACTTACAAGCGACACAAAGCAAATTCAATGGTAAAACACCCGAAGAGATTGATAAAACCAAAAATATTATAATGGAAGCATCACAGGTAATTAGAAGTTTGTCTCACACATTGGTTTCTTCAGTTCTGTTAAAATTCGGATTGGAATATGCGATTAAAGACATGGCTTGTAAATATTCGAATTCACAAATTGAAATCCAAATGAATTTAGGAGGGATTAGGAGGTATCACCAGAATTTTGAAATTAAAACCTATAATATTATTCAAGAGTTTCTTAATAATATTTTAAAGCATAGCAAAGCTGAAAAAGCAATTATCAATTTAGAGGAAGTAAATGGGGAGTTGGTTTTAAAAATTTCAGATGATGGCATTGGTTTTGACAAAGTTAAAATAAAAAATAAAGAGGGGCTTGGTTTAAATCAAATTGAGGCAAGAATACAAATGATGAAAGGAGCGTTTGATGTCTGTTCTTCTGTTAACAATGGAACTGTTATTAGGGTGAGATTACCAATTTTAGAAAAAGAGCCGATTAAGTACGTTTAGAAAGTTCAATAATCTCCATGTCTTTTATTTCACCATTGTCTATAGTAAAGCGTAGCATTGTTCGTATTTTATGAAACCCATGATTTCCTGCAGCTCCAGGATTTAAGTGAAGTAAATTCAGTTTTTTATCGTATTGTATTTTTAAAATATGAGAATGTCCAGCAATAAAAATTTTTGGAGGGTTTTTTTTGAGCTCTTCACGAATTCTTTGATGATATTTATTAGGATAGCCGCCAATATGAGTCATCATAACTGATATTTTTTCAACTTCAAATTTTGTATCTAGAGGGAACTCTGTTCTTGCTTCAGCGCCATCAATATTTCCATAAACAGCGCGTAAGGGCTTTATTTTCTTTATGGTGTCTGTAACTTCTATGTTCCCAATATCTCCTGCATGCCAAACTTCATCTGCCTGTTTTACAAATTTTAAAATTTGGTTATCTATATAACTATGAGTATCAGATAATAGTAGAATTTTTTTCATTGAAAGAGACCCTAAGAAAAATTTAACGTTTCTTGGAACTTCAAATGTAATCATAACAAAATAATTTCCGTAATTTTGAATTCTTCAAAAATGATATTCCTTGAGATATTTTATAGAACTTTCTTACAATGGAAAAAATTATCACGGTTGGCAAATCCAACCAGATGTTGTCACTGTTCAAGAAAAACTAAATATTGCAGTAAGTACCCTTTTACAAGAAAAAATAGAAGTCGTTGGAGCAGGTAGAACGGATACGGGTGTTCATGCATTACAAATGTTTGCTCATTTTAATGTAAAAAATGAACTAAAAGGAGATGTCTCATATAAATTAAATTCTTTGTTACCCCATGATATTGTTGTACACAAGGTATTCCTTGTTGATGATGAAAAACATGCTCGTTTTAGTGCAGTTAGTAGAAGTTATGAGTATAAAATATGGTTGGGTAGAAACCCTTTTCTATTAGATGTTTCATGGCAACTTCATTCTCAGGAATTGAATATTGATTTAATGAATGCTACTGCAAAATTATTATTAGATCATACCAACTTTCAAACATTTTCTAAAGTTAAGACAGATGTTTATACTTATAATTGTGATGTTACTGAAGCTGTTTGGAAGCAAAATGGGAAAGAACTTACTTTTTATATAAGTGCAAATCGTTTTTTAAGAAACATGGTTAGAGCCATTGTTGGTACTCTAGTTGATGTTGGTTTGGAGAAAATAACGAAAAATGATTTTCGAACAATTATAGATAGTAAAAATAGAAGCAATGCGGGACTTTCAGTTCCTGCAAAAGGATTATTTTTAACAAAGATCAATTATTAGGTTTGGCAGATAAAACAGGAAAGACTTTTGATGTAAACATTTTTTTAAGACTGATGTCTTTTGCTAAACGCTATAAATTAATTTTTTTTATTGCTACTATTTCTACAATTTTATTAGCATTGGTTTCATTATTAACTCCTTATTTAATTAAAGAAACCGTAGATAAATATATTACCGAAAAAGATACACAAGGCCTTATTAATAATGTAATGTTAATGTTTGGAGTTGTCCTTTTAGAGACCTTATTTCGTTTTACCTATATTTATTTTGCGAACTGGGTTAGTCAACATATTATTAGAGATATGAGGGCTAATATATTCAGACATATTTTACAGTTTAAAATGTCTTATTTCGACAGAAATTCTGTTGGGAAACTTGTTACGAGAGTTGTCTCTGATATAGAGACAATTGCCACTTTTTTTAGTACGGGTGTTTTTACAATTATAAGTGATATTTTACAAATGTTTGCAATTACAGCATTAATGTTTTATTTCAATTGGAAGTTGGCATTTATTGCACTAGCTGTTTTACCTATTTTAATTTATGCAACAAGAGTTTTTCAGCAAGCGATAAAAGCAACCTTTCAAGAAGTAAGAAATCAAGTAGCAAATTTAAACGGATTTGTACAAGAAAGAGTTACCGGTATGAAAATCGTACAACTCTTTAATAGAGAAAGAGTTGAATATAAAAATTTTAATACGATTAATAATAAGCATAAAGAAGCTTATGTAAAAACCATATGGTATTTCTCAATTTTCTTTCCAATTGCAGAAATTTTGTCATCTATAGGTATTGGTTTGATTGTTTGGTTTGGGAGTAAACAAATTATTGGAGGGTTGGTCTCTGGTCCTGGAACAGTAATGGCATTTGTACAAATGGCACAAATGTTATTTAGACCCTTACGACAAATTGCGGATAAATTTAATCAATTACAAATGGGAATTGTTTCAGGAGAGCGTGTTTTTAAAGTAATTGATACACATAGTAGTATTGCTAAAAATGGAACGATTCAAGCAGAAAAATTAAAAGGAAATATCAATTTTAGAGATGTTAAATTTAGTTATATTGAAGAAGAAGAAGTTTTAAAAGGAATTTCTTTGGAGGTAAAAAGTGGACAAACAATCGCAATTGTTGGTGCAACAGGAGCCGGGAAATCAACGATTATTAATTTAATAAATCGTTTTTATGAGATAGACAGTGGGACTATTTGTATTGATGATATTCCCATACAAGAATATGCTTTGGAAAATTTAAGAACTCATATTGCGGTAGTGTTACAAGATGTTTTCCTGTTTTCAGATTCAATTTTTAACAATATTACCTTAAAAAATGAAAAAATTTCTTTAGAGGAGGTAAAAAAAGCCGCCAAACAAATTGGTATTCACGATTTTATTATGACGCTTCCTGGAGACTATCAATACAATGTAAAAGAGCGCGGGGCGATGTTGTCTTCAGGACAAAGGCAATTAATCGCTTTTTTAAGAGCGTATCTTAGCCAGCCAAGTATTTTAATTTTAGACGAAGCAACCTCTTCGGTAGATTCTTATGCAGAACAACTGATTCAATATGCAACAGAAACGATTACAAAAGGGAGAACTTCTATCATCATAGCTCATAGACTGGCAACTATTAAACAAGCTGATAAAATTATTGTAATGGATAA
>MDTG01296155.1_pt1 | contig 11086 bp, 12 predicted proteins | sample 811421 | NCBI WGS metagenome assembly MDTG01 (sample SAMN05326645, study PRJNA326480) | marine metagenome | isolation source: seawater | place: Pacific Ocean: South East | collected 2011
AAAACGAGTTGTGACTTGTACCACCCGTGATGCTCGTGAAGGAGAAGTGGACGGGGTGGATTATTATTTTTTGGGTAAATCAGAATTTCTGGAGAGGCTAAAATCAGGGAATTTTTTGGAACACGCAGTGGTATATGGCAAATATTACGGAACGCTTAAATCGTCGGTTTATGATAGTTTTACCGCTGGGCAAGATGTGCTGATTGTGAATGATGTGCAGGGAGCATTGGCTTTAAATTCCATTCTTAAAGAAGATGTCGAATTGAGTAGAGCACTGCAAACAATCATTCTTATCACAGAAGAAGTAAATGAGCTTCGAAAGAGGTTGGAGTCGCGAGATCAGGATAATCAGGAAACGATCGAAGAGAGATTAGAGAATGCATCAAAGGAGATGGGTCAGCAGGATAAATTTGATCACGTGGTAATCAGCACGACGCGAGATGAAGACTATCGTCATGTTCAGGAGATATATTCCAGTTTCAAAAATAAATGACTACTGACCGAAAAAATATCGTCCTCGGGGTAACGGGTTCTATTGCCGCTCATAAGGCTGTGGACATTTGCAGCCAGTTAACAAAGGCAGGAGCAAACGTGAATGTTGTGATGACAAACGATGCTCGGGAGTTTATCACGCCTCTTCCTTTTAAGACGCTTTCAAGAAACCCGGTTATAACCAGTCTCTATGATGAAGATGAGGGTTGGTGTCCTTCGCACATTCGACTTGCTGATGAGGCTGATTTAATATTAGTGGCTCCTGCCACAGCTAATACAATTGCAAAATTGGCAAATGGTTTAGCCGATGACGCTTTGGGGTGCATAGTTTTAGCTGCTGAACCCGGGGCGAAATTGGTTATCGCGCCAGCATTGAATGGAAAAATGTGGGGCAATCCGGCTACCCAGGCGAATGTCAGGCTTCTATCTAAAAGAGGCGCGCAATTTATCGGGCCAGAACAGGGAGAGCTTTCTTGTGGTTATGAAGGGCTTGGCAGATTGTCGTCTGTAGAAGCAATCACCAGAGAAGTCCTTCAGTTGACAGGGTTGGGCTCTTCTGAGGAGTGATAAAAAGAATGCAGACCTTTGATAACATAAAGCGATTTTTCAGGATTGTTAGTACTTCATCAATTGATGCGTCTGAACAGTACAGCCGTTTAAAGTTGATGGAGAGAGATATTGGCGTACCAGTTAAAATAGCAGTTCTTGGGCTCATGGCTTATTTTCTTTTCTTCACCGATTTTGAAGAGGGAAGAGACTTTATTTTGCGCGCCCGTGTGAAAGTTGCATTGGAGCCGGTGCAGGCATTCTTTCTGGGTTACGTGATGGTAAATCTTGGAGCAATTGCTTTTTTCCTAACTTTTAATCGGTGGAAGTTGCGCGTGGTTCAATGGGGTACTTTGGTGATGAATTTTATAGATGCCATTGTAGTGTCGGCCTTAGTAGTGATTACGGGAGGTTTGGATAGCATGGTGTATTGGGTTTTCATCGTGCTAATTGTCCGAAATGCGATCAGTATCCCAATTCCTGTAACTCAAATTTCAATAAATTTACTGACAACCCTTGGCTATGCCACTGCGATTGTTCTTTGGAAGGCATATATTGCATTGGAGCCAACTGACAGACTCCAAACTTTAGTAGCGCTTAAGCCAATGGAAGATCAGCTTTCGGAGGAAGAATTATTCGCATTAATTCAAGTGCCGGAGCAATACGAGGGATCATTGTTTGTTCTTCGCTTGTTTTTTTTACTCTTAATGACAGCACTTTGTTATGGGGTCCAGGTTCTCTTTGACCGTGATCGACAAGCCCAGAGTGAAGCCAGAGAATATTCCCTAAGACGCGAGCAATTAAGGTCGACAGGCCGATTGGCTGCCGAGATTGCCCATCGTCTCAAAAATCCATTGGCGATAATTAATAATGCAGCATTTTCAATGAAACGGCATTTGGATGAGTCAAATTCCTCAACCACCAAGCAATTAAATATGATCCGTGATGAGGTTGATCGTTCAGATTTAATTCTCACTGAGTTGATGGGGTACGCGCGTTTGTCTGAAGGTAGAATTGAGCGAATTAACGTGAAAGAAGAGCTGCTGGGTGCGATAGGAGAGGTGTTCCCTCCAAATCATACATTTCCAATTGAAGTTCAAAAAAATTTACCTGATATCTTACCGCCATTGATGATGCAGCGAGCTCATTTACGTGAAATCATGGTCAATTTACTGGTTAATGCCAGAGATGCCTCAAGAGAAGGTGGTTTTGTAAAAATATCCTGCAGTGCGTCACCTAATTATGAAATCGAACTAAGAGTTAAGGATTCTGGAGAGGGGATTCCCGCTGCCCAAAAAGAACAAATTTTTGAGGCCTACTTTACGACCAAAAAAAAGGGTACCGGACTTGGTTTGGCTATTGTTAAGCAGAACACCGAGCTTTATGGTGGGGAAGTAATAGTAGAATCTGAGCTTGGCGAAGGGACCGAATTCATTTTAACTTTCCCGACCCGAGTCTTGTCCCGAGATAATTGATTATGAAATCCAATCTTCCTCCAATCCTCGTAGTTGATGATGAACCCAATATGCGGGAAACAGTTAGTCAGCTGTTGATGGATGAAGGATATCTGGCCGATACTGCCGAATCAGCTGAACAGGCACTGGAAATGATCAATGAGGTAGATGGTAAGTATTTCATGATGATTACCGATGGACGCCTAGGGGGGATGAGTGGTTATGATCTACTCAAACAAGTTCGGGGGGAGCGGTCAAAGATTCAGGTTATTCTAATCACTGCATTTGCCACTCCTAAATTGGCTGTGGAGGCCATTCAGAATGGAGCGGTAGATTATCTTTCAAAACCCTTCGCTCCAGAAGAACTTCTGCATGCGGTCGACCGTTGTCGTAAGCAATTCGATTTGGAGGAGGAAAATAAAACTCTAAGAGCAAGTACCTCCAGTAGCCCTGTTTACCAATTAGATCAAATTGTTGGAGAATCATCTAAAATGGATGATTTGCGTCAATTCATTGAAACTGTTGCTCCGACTGATTCAACGGTGCTTATTCTTGGCGAGAGTGGAACCGGAAAGGAGCTTGTCGCAGGAGCCATTCATTACCTAAGTTCCAGAAAGGACCAAAATTACATTCGCCTTAACTGTGCTGCTATCCCGGAAAACTTACTTGAAAGTGAATTATTTGGTCATGAGAAAGGCGCTTTTACCGGGGCGCTTCGAACCAAAGCTGGCCGTGTGGAAGAAGCAGATGGAGGCACTATTTTTCTGGATGAAATTGGGGATATGAGTCGTCCCCTTCAGGCTAAGTTATTACGTTTTCTTGAAGATGGATCCTTTACACGTGTTGGAGGCAATGAGGAAAAAAGAGTTAATGTTCGTATAATTGCCGCGACTAATCGGGATATAGTGGAAGCAATCAAAGAAAATGAATTTCGTGAGGATCTCTATCACCGGCTAAATGTCATGCAGTTTCGGCCGCCGCCATTACGGGATCGTGAGGGCGATGTGATCATGCTGGCTGAATATTTTCTCTCCCAGAACTGCAAAAATCTGGGCAGGGCAGTGTTACATCTTTCTCAAAGTGCTCGATCAAAGCTGCTTTCGCACCAATGGCCGGGTAATGTGAGAGAGCTGCGTAATGTGATGGAGCGTGCCTCAATCATTGAGCAAACCGATGAGGTGCAGCCCGAAAGTCTTCCGGATTTTGAACTTGAAGCACGATTGCGTGCATCAAAAGAAGGTGGCGTATCAGAGGTGGGTGGAGAAATTGATTTCGAGCTGGGTTTTTCCGAATCTGTTGCGGAGTTTGAGCGTAAAATGATTCAAACGGCGCTCGATCAAAATCAGTACAATATCAATCGTAGTGCTGAGCAGCTTAAAATGACACGTCACTCTTTACGTTATCGAATGCAGCAACTAGGTCTAGCCAACAACACTAAGGGTGGTGGTGATAGTAATAATGAGTGAGGCTTTCGAATCGGAATCTGGTGCGCAAATAACTCAACGGAGCGGCTCTAATCTGGCTCTAACTTTCATTGTATTGGAAAAACCCCGTCGTAAAGCAATGACCACGCTTTATGCTTTTTGCCGTGAGGTAGACGATGTGGCTGATGAAGATACTAGCCCGCTCGAAAGTCGCCGTATAGCTCTTCAAGAGTGGCGTGAGGATGTGCAGAGGGCTTGTTCTGGCCAGACACCCCAAAAGCCGCTAGTATGTGAGCTTCAGCTTGTTATAGAGAAATATGGGCTTCAATTTGAATATTTTGATGAACTAATCAAAGGTCTCGAATCTGATTTGGAACAAGATCGCATCGATTCATGGGAAGACCTTGATCTCTATTGTTACCGTGTTGCCTCAGCCGTTGGTCTTCTCAGTGTCGAAATTTTTGGATACCAGAATGCGGCTAGTCAGAATTACATGGCTGAATTGGGTAAATCGCTGCAATTTACCAACATACTTCGGGATATCGGAAACGATGCGGAGCGAGGGCGTATCTATTTGCCTCGTGAAGCAATGGATAAATTTGGGGTAGATCCTAAGTCCATTCTTTCAGGTAAATACTCAACTGCGTTCCACAATTTAGCTGCAGAGATGTCGGTCCGTGCTCGCCGTCACTACCAGAAAACAGCTGAATTATTACCTGCTGTTGACCGCCGCTCGATGATTGCGGGAGAATGTATGGCTGCAGTATATTGGCGGATTTTGAGAGCCATGGAAAAAAATCGATTTCGGCAGGTTCTTGATACAGAACCCGTAAAACTTGGCAAGATGGCTAAATTAAGTGTTCTGATGGGTGTTTGGATGCGGGTTTGGCTGGGAATGAACTCTCCGAATTATGCCCGCGATTGATTTGCTAATTCGTTCGTATATGTTTTTCTGACAGTGAAAGTTTCCTTCACAAAGATGAATGGCGCGGGCAATGATTTTATTCTCATTGATAATCGCGAAAATGATTTATCCCTGACTCGTAATCAGATTTCAAAACTTTGTCATCGGCAAAGAGGGATTGGAGCCGATGGGCTTATTTATCTTTGTCATCCAAGAGGAGCCGGTGATTGGGCGTGGCAGTTTTACAACGCTGATGGAAGTGATGCTGAGATGTGTGGAAATGGAGCGCGCTGTTTTGCGAGATATGTTAAGGATCGATTTGAATCACCGGAAACTATCAGTTTTGAGACTGCTTGCGGGATCATAAATGCAAGAGTGATAAATGATTTGGTTACGGTAGGCTTAACCGATCCTTCAGGTTTAGTTCTTGAAGAAACTATTATGACAAATGATGGAGGCAAAACGGTTCACTCAATTAATACCGGAGTGCCTCATACGGTGCTGTTTGTCAGTGATGCAGACAAAGCAATGGTCGAGAGACTCGGTGCCGAAATCCGGCATCATGACCATTTTTCGCCTAGTGGGACAAATGTGAATTTCGTCCAAGTCTTGGAAGATGGTCATATTCATGTAAGGACTTATGAAAGAGGGGTTGGCGAAACGCTTGCCTGTGGGACTGGGGTTTCGGCAAGTGCGATTATTTCAGGATTACTTAACGATTGGCCTTCGCCCGTAAAGGTTGATGTATTAGGGGGTGACCGACTGGAGGTCGGTTTTACCCGAAACGGCGAAGATTTTACTGCAGTGCAGCTTACAGGCCCTGCTGAGATAGTTTACCACGGTGAGATCGAGGTTTGAATCAACTTGGAGGGCCGTAAGTAAAGTGTTAGCTTGAAAGCTCTTATGTTTACTGGACTTTATACCGCACTGGTTACCCCTTTTAAAAAAGGTAGGCTTGATGAGCGTTCTTTAAAGGATTTAATTGATATTCAATTGAAGGCTGGGGTTGATGGTATTGTTCCTGTTGGAACCACTGGAGAATCTCCTACGGTCGATTTTGAAGAACACGTGCGGATAATCGAATTGGTTGTGTATTATGCGAAGGGGAAATGTAAAGTCATCGCTGGGAGTGGGGCAAATTCAACGGAGGAGGCAATATATCTTACTAAATCGGCTGAATATGCGGGTGCTGATGCATCACTTCAAGTGAGCCCTTATTATAACAAACCCTCACAGGAAGGTCTTTATGCCCATTTCAGTGAGATTGCTAAATCCACTAATTTGCCGATTGTCCTCTACAGTATACCGGGACGGTGTAATGTAGAGATAGGAGTAGATACAGTTGCCCGCTTGGCAGGGGATTGTTCTAACATTGTTTGTCTCAAGGAGGCTGGTGGAGATGCCGACCGGGTAAGTCAGTTGCGATCTGCATTGCCTAAATCTTTTACCATACTCAGTGGCGATGATGCGTTGACATTACCTTTTATGGCCGTCGGCGCGCAAGGTGTGATCAGTGTTGCCAGTAACCTTCTTCCTAAACAAATAGGCAAAATGGTTCATAGTTATCTCAAGGGGGACCATAAGGGGGCACTTAAATTGCATCAGAAATACTATACGCTATTCAAAGATTTGTTCATTGAAACTAACCCTGTGCCAGTAAAGGCTGCTTTAGCAATAAAAGGACTAGTAAAGGAAGAATACCGTTTACCCTTGGTAAAAATGCATCCAGCCAATCGTAGTCATCTGCGCCGAACCCTTAAATCGATAGGTTATATTAAGTAAAGTCATGAAGGTTATTATCCATGGTTCCAAGGGCCGTATGGGGCAAATGTTGATTAGTTGTGGTGAAAAAATGGAGGGGATAGAGGTTGTCGCTGAGGTAGATCAGGGGGATGACCTTGGGGCTATAATAGGCGACTGCGATGTGGTTATTGATTTCAGTTTGCATGGGGTGACTAGCTCTTGTGCTGCCATTTGCGCCAAAAACGGAAAGGCTCTCGTAATTGGCACTACCGGACATACTGATGAAGAAAAAGCATCGATCCTAGCTCATAAGAAAACTATTGCTGTTGTCTGGGCAAGCAACTATTCCACCGGAGTAAATACGCTTTTTTGGCTAACGCGAAAAGCTGCAGAAATCCTGGGGAGTGACTATGATCTTGAGGTAGTTGAAATGCATCATCGGCATAAAGTAGATGCTCCTAGTGGTACTGCGGCTACGCTTGGTGAAATACTTTTGGAAGTACGTAATCAGCAAAAAAGTGCTCTTCGTCATGGACGTGAAGGGATCGTGGGAGCGCGAACTGATGAGGAAGTTGGGATGCATAGTTTGCGTGGAGGCGATGTCGTTGGAGATCATACCGTGATTTATGCCGGTGCTGGTGAGAGGCTTGAGCTCACTCATAAAGCCGCTAGTAGGGAAACGTTCGCCAATGGAGCTTTGCGCGCTGCTCAATGGGTCAATGGCAAAGAGCCGGGGCTTTACAGCATGCAAGACGTATTGGGCTTGGAATGATGTCAGTCTATATCTCGCTTGGATCCAATCTAGGTGATTCGGTTTTCACTTTAGAACGTGCTTTTGTGGAATTGCAGAAGCTTTCGGTTAGGCCTATTCAGAAATCCTCTTTGTGGCGTAGTACACCTGTTGATTGTCCGCCGGGGTCTCCAGATTTCGTTAACGCAGCTGCTAGTCTGGAGCCACTACAGGAAGAAACGCCCGAATCATTGATCATTAAACTGCAAGCATTGGAAGATAAGTTTGGGCGAATTCCGAAGGAAGTACTCAACGAACCACGTCCGTTGGATTTGGACATTATTGCCTTTGGTGAGGAAATTCGTGAAACCACACAATTAACTCTCCCGCATCCGCGCTGGTATCAGCGCCAGTTTGTTCTTGAGCCACTAAGTGAAATCGCACCAGAAGCGATTTTGCCGGGGCAAACATTACCGGTGATTCAATTACTCTCAGAGTTGGACGCAAAGGAAGATCTTGCTCGCCTTTAAGCTTTCCTCGTCACACACAAGATCTAAACTTTGGGCATGTCAGACAATAATACGCCTCAACCTCGGCGTTGGTATCAGGCCTTAGGTCCGGGCCTTATTACAGCTTGTGTGGTCATTGGTCCGGGCAGCATTCTCACCAGCTCCAAGGTAGGTGCCAGTCAGGGCTACGGTATGAGTTGGGTGGTCGTCACCGCAGTGGTTTTTATGATGACTTTCACCATGATGGCTTCTCGTCTAGGGGTGGTGGTTAGGGAATCTCCAGGAAAAATACTCACTAATAGCGCTGGACGATGGCTTGCGGTTCTTATTGGGTTATCAGTTTTTTTTATTGCCTCAGCATTTCAGTTTGGCAACAACCTTGGAGTACATACGGCCTTTAATGCCTACATAAAATTTGATTGGATCGTTGTCATTTTCAACGCCGCAGCGATTGCTTTTTTGTTTTTGTTCAAAAATCTCTATAAGGCGCTCGAAAAATTGATGATGGGGTTTGTTGGGCTGATGTTGTTGGCGTTTGCTGCGAATTTAATTTTTGCTAAACCAGATTTGATTGAATGGGCAAAAGGGCTTGTTCCAGGATCCCAAACTGAATTAGATATTACCGTTCTTGGTCTGGTGGGAACCACTTTTGTAATTGCTGCTGCATATTTTCAGATTTATCTCGTTCGTCAGAAGAATATAGAACGCGAGGACTTGTCCGCCAGCTTGGTGGACTCTCGCGTCGGTGCATGCCTAATGGCGTTGATTACCCTGATGATTATGGGCACGGCTGCATCGGTGCTCCGTGGGAAGGAATTAGCTGATGCGGGTGCGGTGGCAACGCAATTAGAGCCCTTATTCGGGAGTTGGGGTAAGGGGCTTTTTTGTCTGGGGTTATTTTCCGCTGCGTATTCCTCATTTCTCATCAACTCAATGATTGGAGGTTTTGTGTTGTCTGATGGTCTGGGTTTAGGCAGTGATCCGGAAGATAAATGGACGCGCTATATGACAACGGTGGTTTTACTCACAGGTATGGGGGTGGCTTTGTATGTTATTAATACTGGGGCGAAGCCCGTGGCGGCAATCGTGATGGCTCAGGCTGTCACTGTTATCGCCGGGCCACTCATGGCTGGTGTGTTATTGTGGTTGTGTAATCGCAAGGATTTGATGGGCGAGGATCGAAATACTCCACCTATGAATGCATTGGGCGGAGTGGGCTTTGTCCTGCTTCTGGCCATGGCGTGGTATACTGCTACCGCTAAGGTATGGCCTAAAGTTAGTGGTTGGCTGGGTTAATCCAAGTTTCGTCTTGTAGGTGCTTTGACTTTAAGGGAAAGGTGGGCTGTGCCCTCTGAAAAAATCACATCAGAAATCATTGGTAATATGAAGGGCCACAAGAAAATTGTGGCTTTGACGGCCTATGATTATGGGATGGCTCAACTTCTTGATCGATGTGATGTGCCATTATTGTTAGTTGGCGATTCACTTGGGATGGTAGTTTTGGGATTACCAGATACGACCGGGGTAACTATGGAGGATATGGTCCATCACACCCGAGCAGTATCCCGGGCAAAAACCAATGCATTACTGGTAGCGGATTTACCATACGGCAGTTATGAAAGCTCTGCTGATGCCGTTGAGAATGCAAAAAGATTGGCTGCCACAGGTGCCGAGGCAGTTAAGGCTGAAGGTGGTGTGGCTATTTACAAGCAGGTTAGGTCTATTATTCAGGAGGGGATTCCCTTTCTTGGACATCTGGGTATGCTGCCCCAAAAGGTAAAAGAAGAGGGGGGGTACAAGCTTAAGGGTAAGAATGCTAACGAAAAAAAATCATTATTCGAGGATGCTGAAGCACTGGTTGATGCAGGAGCTTTTGCTATCGTCTTGGAATTAGTTGAAGCAGAAACAGCTGGTGAATTGACAAAAAAACTGCCTATACCGACCATAGGAATTGGATCGGGTAATGAATGTGATGGACAGATTTTAGTTACCACCGACCTATGGGCAACCTCACCCAATTTTATACCCAAACACGTTCAGTCTAATTTACAAGTTCGTGTGGAAATGGAGAATTCGGTGAAAGCTTGGATGGATTCTTTAAAATGAGCAAACAGTTAACACATATTGGCAATAAAGGTGAGGCCCGGATGGTGGATGTCTCTGACAAGCCCGTGCAACAACGTATAGCTGTCGCTCAAGGTGAAGTTCGGTTATCTCCTGATACTATACAACTCATTCAGAATGATGAAATTGGCAAAGGCAATGTTTTAGCTACGGCAAGAATTGCGGGCATTCAGGCAGCTAAGAGCACGGCCGATTTGATTCCTATGTGCCACCCGCTTCCCATAAATCATTGTGAAATTGAATTCGAGTTCCCCGAGGCAGGAGGTTCGATTGCAATTACATCTACCGTGAAGGTTAACGCTCAGACAGGAGTGGAGATGGAGGCATTAACAGCTACGAATTTAGCGGCTTTGACGATCTATGATATGTGTAAAGCGGTTGATAAAAATATGTCTATTACAAATTTAAGATTGGTGTCTAAAACAAAATCATGAAGATCCAAGTAGGAATAATTACAGTATCTGATCGCGCATCTGCAGGCCAGTACGAGGATTTCGGCGGTCCGCTGGTGGCCGAGGCGGCCGACGGTTATGGGTGGTTGGTGGTTGCCGAAACAGTTGTGCCGGATGACAAGGAGCAGATTCAAAGGGCTATTCGAGAGCAGATCGCCAAGGGTGCACATTTGATTTTAACCACGGGAGGAACCGGGGTGGCTCCCAGAGATATGACTCCTGAAGCTGTTAAGGAAATAGCAGACCGTGAGTTGCCAGGTTTTGGGGAAGTAATGCGGATGGAATCCATGAAGATTACTAAAAATGCGATTCTCTCGCGCAATATGGCAGCTGCAGTGGGTAATTCACTGGTAATATGTCTCCCCGGAAAACCCAAAGGGGCGGTGGAGTGTCTTGGGTTTGTGGTTGGGGCAATTCCTCATTGTGTGGAGGTGGTAGCCGGAGTGCCAACCAGTTGTTGATGTCTGAAACCGGAATCCAGTTTTTCAATCGTTATACCAGTCAGATTGAGACTGAGAGTATTTACGGTGAATATTGGTTGAAGTTTTCCCTCTATAACCCATTTGGAAAACTGGGGCTTCACACGATGGTAAAGCGAGCTTGTTTCGCTCATTGGTATGGTTCAAGGATGAGCAGCTCAAAGAGTAGAGACAGAATTAAGCCCTTTATTGAAAAGTTTGGCATTAATGAAGAGCAGCACCTGAAAGA
>MDTG01358036.1_pt1 | contig 11086 bp, 9 predicted proteins | sample 811421 | NCBI WGS metagenome assembly MDTG01 (sample SAMN05326645, study PRJNA326480) | marine metagenome | isolation source: seawater | place: Pacific Ocean: South East | collected 2011
ACTAAAAGAATCTACTTTTTGATTTAGCCATTTTTCTTAACAATACTGAAGCTCTATATCTATCTTCATGATATAAATCATAAAGTTTATCCAATTCTATAACACAATTATCTATTCCAAATTCATCTGCCCAAGCCAAAAGACCCTTAGGGTAATTCACGCCTTTTTTCATAGCTAATTCAATATCATCTTTTGAAGCTATATTCAAATAAAGTGCATCAGCAGCTTCATTAATTAACATCACTAAAATTCTTGTGAAAATTTTATTTAAATGGGGTTCATCTAAATTTGAAGGTGAACTAGCTATTTTTCCATCATTATATTTATAATATCCTTTTCCTGATTTTCTTCCTAACCAACCAGCCTCTGCATGTTGTTTTTGAGTAAAAGAAGGTTTATACCTTGGGTCGTAAAAAAAAGATTTAAAAACTGTTTCTGTTACAGCATAATTTACATCATTACCAATAAAATCCATCAACTCAAATGGCCCCATTCTAAAGCCACCTATTTCTTTCATAGCAACATCAATATCATTAAAATTTGCCAGTCCTTCATCATAGATTCTTAAAGCTTCTCCATAAAAAGGACGCGCTATTCTATTTACAATAAATCCTGGTGTATCTTTTGTCAAAACAGTTGTTTTGCCCCAATCTTTAATCAATAATTGCACTTCCTGAATAATTTTTTTTTCAGTCTGTAGAGCTGGAATAATCTCAACCAAAGGCATTAGTGGAGCTGGATTGAAAAAATGAATTCCTATAAACCTATTTGGATTCTTGCAAGAAGATGCTAAATTGGTGACAGACAATGAAGAGGTATTTGTTGCAATTACACAATCTTTAGGAACAACCTTTTCAATATGACTAAAAACCTCTTTCTTAATTTCTAAATTTTCAACAATAGCCTCAATAACTAGGTTAGCGTCTTTAAATTTTTCAATTTCATTAATCAAATTAATATTTGAAATTATAGTATTTGATTTCTCGCGATTTATTCTTCCTTTTTCGACAAGCCTATCTAAAATTTTCTTTAATCTTATTAAAGCTTTTTCAGTAACATCAATCGACATATCATACAAAAGCACTTCACATCCAGCAGTTGCTGCAACTTGAGCAATTCCCGCACCCATTGAACCGGCTCCAACAATACCAACAACCATATTACCTTTCATAGTGTTAATTTAATTATTATTCATTATTTAAAATCTTCATACAGAAGATATTTATTTCTTATCTCATAAAATTCTTCTAATTCATCTCTATATGACAACCTTAATTCATTTTCTGATCTTCCCTGCTCAATCATTTTTCTTATATTAAAATTTCCTGTTAATAAATTAAAAAATCCATTTTTTAAGAAAAAATAAGGTTCATTTTTTGATGATGAGAAAGCAGATATTAACCAATCGAAGTTTAACATTGGATCATTAAAAAAAAACGCTGTATCAAACATTCTTAAATCTTCACCAAAACATTTAACACCATTTTGTTTTGGATTTTTAGCGCCAAAAGATGGCTTAGGTTTAAAGTCAAAAGTCGTGGTTTTTATATATGGAGCCCCATATACTTGAAAAGGAAAAGGTGTTCCTCTACCAATACTAACTGTTGTCCCTTCAAAAAAACATAAAGATGGGTAAAGGTATACACTCATCATATTAGGAAGGTTTGGAGATGGAGGAATAGGAAGTTTGTATTTCATTGAATGATCATAGTTTACACATTCTATAACTTTTAAATTACACTGTACAGAATCTTTCAACCATTTCTCTCCATTTATCATTTGAGCATATTCTCCAACAGTCATCCCATGAACTATTGGCACTGGATGCATACCAATAAACGATTTATATTTTTTTCTAAGAATTGGACCATCTACATAAAACCCATTCGGATTTGGCCTATCTAAAACTATTAAAGGAATATTATTTTCAGCACATGCCTCCATAACATAGTGCATGGTACTTATATAAGTATAAAACCTAACTCCAACATCTTGTAGATCGAAAATCATTACATCAATTTCTGCTAAAATTTGAGAAGAAGGTTTTCTTCTGCTTTTCCCATGTAAGGAAACGATTGAAAGTCCTGTTGATTCATCAATTTCATCATTAATTTTCTCTCCTGCATCTGCTTTTCCTCTAAAACCATGTTCAGGTGAAAAAACCAATTCAACTTCTATTCCAATTGACAATAAAGAATCCACCAAGTGGGTTCGATTAACCACAGTGGTTTGATTTGCAACAATTCCAACTTTCTTATCTTTTATTAATGGTAAATATTTTTGAAACTGTGATGCCCCGACAAGAATTTTATGATCAGAAAATTGAGCAGAGATAATATTGTTGCAAAAAAACATCATCATAAAAAAGCAAAAGGTTACTTTTAATAAACCATTGCATAATAAAAAGGATTGTATTTTTGGTTTCATATAACTTACAAATTAACTTAAATATTGAATACTGAATTATTTATAGCAAAAAGAATGCTAAAAAAAGAAAAGCATTCAAAAAAAATTTCAAAACCAATTGTATGGATATCAATTGCTGGAATTTCTTTAGGGTTAGCTGTAATGATCATTACCATTTCAATTGCTACAGGTTTTCAATCAGAAATTAAACAAAAACTATTAAGTTTTGGAAATCATATTCAAATTGAAAGATTGTATCAAAACAGCAATTATGAAAGTTCACCAATATCAACAATTGATTTTCCAATCGATTCTATTCTTAAAAATAACAAAATTCGTTCCATTCATAAATTTGCATATAAACCAGCAATTATTCAAACAAAAAACAATTCACTACAAAATAAAGATGGCGTTACCATTAGAGAAGTAGAAGGAATTGTATTTAAAGGTTTGGAAGAAAACTACAATGAAAATTTCTTAAAAAAATATTTAATTGATGGGAAGATGCCCAAATTTAAAAGTATCGATAACGACACAGTGATTTTATCAAACATTACTGCTAAAAAATTAAGAACAAATTTAAATGAAAAAATAAGTGCTTTTTTTATAATTGATAACAAGCCTAAACAAAGAAATTTCATTTTAGGAGGCATCTATGAAACTGGACTTCAAAATATTGATGAGAAATTTGGCTTTATTGGATTAAATAAATTATCAGCTTTAAATAAATGGACATTTTCAAAGAAAGATAGCAATCTAAATTATACTGGAGGATATGAGATAGTATTAAAAGATTTTAAGGATTGTAACAATACATTTATAAAAGAAAACATAAAACCCTTTTTTAATGCTGAATTTAATATAACTACTACTAAAGAAAGGCATAATGAAATATTTAAATGGTTAGAATTAATCTATCAAAATGTATATATCATCATAGTTTTAATGATTGTAGTATCAATAATAAACATGACCGCAGCTTTACTTGTCCTTATTATTGAAAGAACCAAAATGATAGGAATTTTAAAGTCAATTGGAATGAGAAACTGGGGAATTAGAAAAATATTTATTTTTCATGGAGGATTTTTAATTGGAGCTGGTTTCTTTTTTGGAAATTTACTTGCCTTTATTATTATTTTTCTTCAAAACCATTTTGAAATACTTACTCTTCCTCAAGAAAATTATTTCTTAAATGTTGTTCCTATGCATTTTCCTATTAAAAACATAGTATTGATTAACCTCATATCATTTGCAGTTTGTTTTTTCGCTCTTGTTTTACCAAGCTTTTTAACTACAAAAATTTCGCCAGTAAAGGCAATTCAAACCGAAATATAATTATGCTAATTTAGATAATGCCTCTTTAATACGATCCATAGCTAAAGTTAATTCTTCCATAGAAGCTGCATATGAAATTCGTACACATTCAGGTGAGCCAAAAGCATTTCCAGTAACTAATGCCACTTTTGCTTCATCTAAAAGAAACAAACATAAATCATCTGCATTTTGAATCAATCTATCTCCAAAAGAAGTATTAAAAAATTTGCTTACATCTGGAAAAACATAGAATGCCCCTTCAGGCTTGTTAATCTCTAATCCATCAATTGAAGAAAGTCTTCCTAATATAAAATCTCTTCTATTTAAAAAAGCATCTCTCATTTCATTAATCACACTTGGATTAGCCTCAACAGCAGCTTTAGCAGCTCGTTGAGCGATACTTGATGCTCCTGATGTAAATTGACCTTGAATTTTCGTACATGCATCAGCAATCCATTGTGGGGCACCAATATACCCCAATCTCCAACCAGTCATAGCAAAAGCTTTGGAAACACCATTAACAGTAACCACTTGATCATATATATTATCAAATGAGGCTAAAGAAGCATGAGAACCAATGAAATTAATGTGTTCATAAATTTCATCACTAATAACAACAATTTGAGGATGCTTTGCAATAACATCCGCTAAAGCTTTCAACTCCTCATTTAAATAAACACTACCTGAAGGATTACATGGAGAACTATAAATAATCATTTTAGTTCTTTCAGTAATAGCATTATCTAGTTGTTCCGGAGTTATTTTAAAATCATTTTCAAGTTTAGCATCAATAACCACTGACTTTCCTTCACCAAGCTTCACCATTTCTTCATAACTCACCCAATATGGTGCAGGAATAATTACTTCATCACCAGGATTTACCACACTCATTATTACATTGGCAATAGATTGCTTTGCCCCAGTAGAAACAACAATTTGATTTGCAGAATAATTGATATTATTGTCTCTTTTAAATTTAGCTGAAATGGATTCTCTTAAATCTTGATAACCATTTACAGGCATGTATTTAGAATAGTTTTGATTTATTCCCTCAATAGCCGCCTTTTTAATAAAATCTGGTGTATTAAAATCTGGTTCACCAAGACTTAAACTAATTACATCAATGCCTTGAGATTTCAATTCTCTACTTTTTCTTGCCATGGCTATTGTGGCAGATTCTGAAAGTGAATTTATCCTATCAGAAACTTTTTGAGTGTCTAAAATTTTCATGTCGCAAAAGTAATTATTTGTATGTTTTATTAATTAATTTTTTTAAAATTAATGAACACTTTATTCACTTTTGTAACAAGTATTCCTTTTATTCGTAATAAATACCAATTTTCAATAAAATAAGATGAAAGATATTTTAATTGTAGCGATTCCAATAATTGGAATGTTAGTTATTTGTTACCTAGTATTAAAACATTATTTGGATAAAGAAATTGCTGAAAAAGATAAAAGCATAGTAACTTTAAAAAATAAAGAGTATCTACCTTTAAAAATGCAAGCTTATGAAAGAGCTATTTTGTTTTTGGAAAGAATAGACCCAAACAATCTTGTTATTAGAGTCCATAAAAATGGAATGTCATCAAAAACACTTCATGGCGAATTAATAAAAACCATAAGAGATGAATACACACATAACATGTCTCAACAGATATATATATCTCTTAAAAGTTGGGATGAGTTAAAAAAAGCTAAAGAAGAAACAGTTCAATGTATAAATATGGCGATGAACTCAATAGCCGAAAACGGAACAACAGTTGACTTAAGCTCTAAAATTTTTGAATTAATGTCAAAAAAGGATAAAAGCCCAACAGAAAAAGCGTTAAGAAAAATCAAAATAGATTTTCAAAAAAGCTTTGATTAACTTATTTAAATTTTAAAGTCAATTTTTTTTATTAGTTTCTGGAGCAGCATCTGCTTCTGAAGCTTCTTCTACTGGATTTTCAACATGTCTTTCTGTCACAAGGTTCATTTCATCTATCAAGTGTTTAGCCCCAGCATATTTATCAATTATAAAAAGCGTATATCTAATATCAACTGATATTGTTCGTTGAATATTTGGTTCAAAATAAATATCGCCACTCATAGCTTCCCAGTTACCATCAAAAGCAGTTCCAATTAACTCTCCGTAAGCATTGATTACTGGACTCCCAGAATTTCCACCTGTAATATCATTGTTTGACAAAAATCCAACAGGAAGTTTTCCATCAGACTTTCTAGCGTAAGGGCCAAAATCTTGAGCTTCATATAAATCTTTTAACTTTTTAGGCACATAAAATTCATGATTTTTATCGTCTGTTTTTACTTCTTTTTCCATAACACCTTCTAATGTTGTAATGTAATCGTAGTGCGCTGCATTAGCAGGTGAATAAGACAATACATTACCATAAGTAAAACGCATTGTTGAATTTGCATCTGAAGCTTTATTCATTCCCATTTTCTGCAACCCATCAACAAATAACCTCATACCCCTGTTAAAATCGGATTCCATTGCTGATTGTGGCATCATTATTTTATTTCTATAAAGAGTAATAAAATCTTTTTGCAATTGAAAAACTGGATCTTTATCTAAGAATTTTTTAGAAATTCCTTTATCTATCCATGCTTTAAAAGACTCATATGAACTAAAAGGGGTTTTACTAAAATACTTTGATGAAAAAGTTTTAAAATCTTCTTTATACTTATCAGCTAAGTTTGTTAAAGCCTCTGGATGAAATTCTTTTGGAACGTCATTATAATATAAACTTAAAACAGCAGAAAGCGTATTTTCATCTATGGTTGCATTATAATCTTTAAAATAATCCTCTGCACGTGATAAAAGAGATTTTTTAGCTTCCGCTATCTCCTCTTCATTTCCTGATGATAATGCTTGATATATCCCGGAACGTTCTCCTAAATTTCTAAATATAAAAACCAAAACTTCAGAACCAAAAATAGCTTCCTGAAAGTAAACTTCAGGAAGAGTATATTTTTCTGAATTGTTTTCAGCTTCTTTAACCAACTGAAGAGCCTCTGAGTAAGTCTTTTCTAAATTGTTTTTTTCATACCATTCCTTAAATGAAGTTTCAATATCCTGCTTTTTTTCAACAACATTATTTTTTACCAACTGTTGACTTTGGCCTAAAAAGTATTTCCAGTAGTTGCTTACACTAGCATGTTTTGAAGCATATTGAATACGAACTTTTTGACTCTTTTGCATTTCAGACTCCATGATATCTAACTTAATCCTTCTTACCTTAACTCTTGCAGGTTGTTCAACATCAACAGCTTTTTGAACACCCCATGAAGTTAAATATCGATCTGTACTTCCAGGATAACCCATAATCATAGCATAATCACCTTCTTCAATTCCAGCAATAGAAACTGGTAAAGAGTGCTTTGGAGAATAAGGTACATTATCCTCAGCATATTTAGCTGGTTTATTTTCTTTATTAGAATAAATTCTAAACATAGTAAAGTCACCAGTATGTCTAGGCCACATCCAATTATCAGTATCTCCACCAAATTTACCAATTGAACTAGGTGGCGCACCAACTAATCTTACATCATTAAAAATATTGTAAGTGAATGAATAATATAAATTACCATAGTAAAATGATTTAACTTGAACTTTAAAATCATCACCAGTTCCGTTAGATAAGTTCTTTTTTATAGCAGACATATTTTTACCTATAATCGCATTTCTTTCATCTTCTGACATATCATTAGTAACTCCTTTAAGTACTTCGTCAGTTACATCGTTAATTTCATTCAAGAACCAAACCCCAAAATCTGCTGGAATTTCTTCAGATTTGTTCATAGCCCAAAACCCATCAGTAAGATAATCGTGATCTGTATTGCTATTAGCTTGAATAGTTCCAAAGCCACAATGATGATTCGTAAGCATTAAACCTTGATCAGAAATTATTTCCCCAGTACAAAAACCTCCTCCTAAAGCAACAATAGCATCCTTTAAACTGGAATTATTAGCACTATAAATCTGCTCAGGTGTTAATCTAACACCACATTCAACCATATTTTTGTAAGTAGCATCACCTAAAAGCATAGGAAGCCACATGCCTTCATTGGCTTTTGAAACAATTACGTTTAAAAGAAATAAAAAAGAGAGAAATAATTTTGTAAGAATTTTCATTTTATATTTTTTAGTTATCTGATTATGCTAAAAGCATGCCAAAAATAAAATAAAATAGGTAATAAAATACAGTTAAAAATAAATATCCTAATTTTTCACTAAAATCATCAACCCATCACGAATTGGGAGTAACATATTTGTTACTCTTTTATCAGCATGAACTTTTGCATTAAATAATTTAAGTGATTCGGTTTCTAAATCATTGGACTTTACTTCACTTAATACCTTTCCGCTCCATAACACATTATCTGCAATTATCCAGCCCCCTTGGCGAACATTATCAACTACAAGATCAAAATAATTAGAATAATTTTCTTTATCAGCATCTATAAATACCAAATCCCATTTTTCATTTAAAGTGGGTATTATGTCCAATGCATTACCAACAAGCATTTTGATTTGTGATGTAAAAGATGATTTTTCAAAATAAGTTTTAGCAAAAGCTTCTAACTCTTCATTTTTATCAATAGTAGTTAAGCATCCTTTAGAAGAAAGACCCTCAGCTAAGCATAGAGCACTATAACCTGTGTATGTGCCAATTTCTAAAATTGAATCCGGTGACAAAGCTTTTGAAATCATACTTAAAAACCTTCCTTGTAAGTGTCCAGAAAGCATTCTTGGTTGTAAAATTTTTATGTGCGTTTGTCGATTTAACTCGTACAACAAATCGCTTTCTTTTGACGAATAGGAAAGAGCATATTTTTCTATTTCATCATCAATAAAATCCATAAATTTAATTAAGTAATTTCTTAACTATTGATGAAATAACCTGTCCATCAGCCTTTCCTTTAAGTTGACCCATTGCAGCACCCATAACTTTTCCCATATCAGAGGGGCTAGTTGCTCCAACTTTTTCTATAATTGATTTCAAAATATTTTGGACTTCAGATTCAGAAAGTCTACTAGGGAGATAATCTTCTAATACCTTTGCTTGGTCAAATTCTTCTTTAGCCAAGTCTTCTCTTTTTTGTTCCAAATAAATTTTATGAGCCTCCATTCGTTGTTTATGTAATTTTACAACAATATTTTGGGCAATTTCATCAGAAATATCTTTGGAAGAACCTTTTGATGATTCAATTAAAAAAGCAGATTTAATTGCTCTTAAGGCTGATAAACGTAATTTATTTTTTGCCAACATTGAGGCTTTGATGTCAGCATTTAATTTGTCAGAAACACTCATTTAATCTACATTATCATGAAGAAAACTATTTGAATCGCTTAAACCTGTATTCTTATCCCCATTTTCATCTTCATTTTCCCACAATGTAAATCTAGATATATTTGAATCAGTTGATTTTTTAACATCATCTAACTCAATATTTCTTCTTTTAAATGCTGGTTCATTTTCCATTTCATTTAAACCTAAAGGAGATCTTAATTTTTGAGTAGCCAATTTTATTCTATTAATTCTTTCTTCTGTCATTTCCTTTGACTCAACTGGCCTATCTTCTTCAGAAACTTCTTCCTTCATTGATTCTGATATAATATCTGATTTAATTTCTGGTTGAGGCTCATTAAAAACGTTTTGTTCTTCATCATCTTCTTCAAGCATGAACCTTATTTTACCGTCATTTAATTCTTTTTCTGTTTTTTCAGTTACCAACTCAACTTCAGAACTTAAATCCTGAACCTGATCAACAGGCTCTTCCTCCAAAACATATCTTTTGACCTCACTTGTTAAAGGAGATTCTTCTTCAACTTGTGGTTTTACAATATTTTCTTGTACAGGATTTTCAATTTCTTGTGTAATAATTGTTGGCCTTTCGTCTTCTAAAGGTATTTTAATTTTTTCAGGTTGTTTCATTGGAATACCAGTGTATGGCGATGTATTAAAACCAGTAGCAATTATAGTTACACATAGTTTATCACCTAAAGATTCATCATAACCGTGTCCCCAAATTACATCGGCTGTACTTCCAGCTTCATCTTGAATATGATCAGTTATTTCTGAAATTTCATCCATTAAAACTTCTTTACTTCCATACGTAATATTAAGCAATACATATGTTGCTCCTTCAATATTATTGTCATTTAAGAGTGGAGATAATAAAGCATTCTCAACACATTTTTGCGCTCTATCTTCTCCTTCAGCTTCAGCTGATCCCATAATAGCTACTCCACTATCCTTCATAACTGTATTAACATCATTAAAATCAACATTAATTTGACCAGTAACTGAAATCACTTCTGCAATTCCTTTAGCTGCTATTGCTAATACATCATCTGCTTGTTCAAAAGCATTAACTAAAGATAAATTACCAAACATTTCTCTTAGTTTGTCATTATTAATCACTAACAAAGTATCTACAGCCTCTCTCATTTTCTCGATACCATCCTCAGCTTGGGTTCTTCTTTTTTTACCTTCAAACTTGAAAGGAACAGTAATAATACCTACTGTTAAAATCCCTAATTCTTTTGCTGCACTAGCAATTACTGGAGCAGCACCAGTACCGGTTCCTCCTCCCATTCCTGCTGTAACAAAAATCATTTTAGTATTTTTTTCTAAAATGGCTTTTATCTCATCTAAATTTTCAATAGCTGCATTCATACCTACATCTGGTATTGAACCCGCACCTCTGCCTTCCGTCAAACTTTGACCCAATGGTATTTTAATTGGAACAGGGCTAATATCAAGAGCCTGATGATCTGTATTACAAACAATAAAATCTACTCCCTTTATTCCTTGTCGATACATGTGGTTAACCGCATTGCTTCCTCCTCCTCCAACACCAATTACTTTAATAATGGAAGATTGTTCTTTAGGCATATCAAATTTCATCATAACTTATTGTTTAATTGTTAATCTACTTTTTCATCAAAAAATGTCTTAATCTTATCAAAGAAACTTCCTCTGTTTTTATCAGAATGAGTTCTTGTGCTAATTGTTTCATTTCTTGCTTTTAATAATTCAAATTGTTCAAATCCTTTTGCAACCAGACCTACACCAGTTGCAAATAAAGGAGAAGTAATATTAATGTTAGTGTTAGAACTTAAATGCTCATTTGGATAACCTATTCTTGAATCCATTCCAGTTGTATATTCAAATAACTGATTGATATGTTTCAATTGTGAGCCTCCGCCTGTTACAACTATACCACCTATTAATTTTTTTTCAAATCCCGAATTTTTAATCTCATAATATATATGTTCAATAATTTCAGCCATTCTAGCACTAATAATGTTAGATAGATTTTTTACAGAAATTTCTTTAGGATCTCTCCCTCTCAA
>MDTG01240971.1_pt1 | contig 11085 bp, 9 predicted proteins | sample 811421 | NCBI WGS metagenome assembly MDTG01 (sample SAMN05326645, study PRJNA326480) | marine metagenome | isolation source: seawater | place: Pacific Ocean: South East | collected 2011
GATAATTTTAAATCATTTATTTTCTTAAAATTTATACCAATTTGATCATTTGTTGATTTTTTTTTTATAATATAATTAGTATCTAGAGATGATATTCTTTTAACCATACATTCTGCTTCCTTCTGGATCAAACATATGAGGTGAAACTATTTCGACTTCTGTTTGTTTGTTTCTTACTGGATCAGCTCCTACCACTATTGTATTTTTCCATTCTTGAAATCCACCTTCAATAAAACCTAACCCAATCCAATGACCAAGTGCTGGAGAATGTGTAACTGATGTTATTCTTCCAATTCCATAACCCTTTAAATTATTTTTTTCACATAAAATTGTTCCTGCATCAAAAGTTTCAGATTTGTTTTTAGGAAAGATACCAACTAATTGTTCTCTGTTTTTTTCTCCCAACGCGCCTCTTTTCCTCATAGCGCTACCAATATATGATTTTTTTGTAGATGCCATTTTTCCTAAACCTGCATCATCAATTGTAACTCTACCATCAAGTTCCGCTCCAGTAACGTGACCTTTTTCAATTCTTAATGCGCCTAAAGCTTCTAAGCCATAAAGGCATCCATTATATTTTTTTGTATTTTCCCATAATAAATCCATCATTTCATTAGCATAATCTGAAGGAGAATAAATTTCGAAAGCCATTTCACCTGAAAAACTTATCCTAACTATTCTGATTGGTATTTTGTTTTTTAATTTAGTTTGTATGAGGCCCATAAAAGGAAGTTTGTCATTTTCTATAAGATTTTTATCTTCGACAGACTCATATAAAACTTCTCTTGATTTAGGTCCAGCTACTGATACAGCAGTCCATTGTTCAGAAACAGTAGTAATATGCACTTTTAAGTCTTTCCATCTAGTTTGTAAAAGCTCTTCTAACCATGCCATAACTTTTGCAGCATGAGCTGTGGATGTTGTCATAAAATATTCATCTTCAGATATCCTCCACGATGTTCCATCATCTAATACAAGTCCATCATCCCTTAGCATTATTCCGTAACGTGTTTTTCCAATTTGTAATTTCGCAAATGGGTTAGTATAAATACGATTTAAAAATTCTGTAGCATCAGGTCCTTGTATTGAGATTTTTCCTAATGAAGTAACATCACATAAACCTACAGTTTTTCTAACTGTATCTGCTTCGCGTATATAAGCTTGTGATAAAGTTTCATTTGATTTAGGATAATACCAAGGTCTTTGGTAGAGACCTGTTTCAATCATTTTGGCACCATTAGATAAGTTCCATTGATGTAGGGGAGTAACTCTAAGCGGTCTAAAATGTTTATTAATATTTCTACCTGACAAAGATCCTATTGATATTGGTGTATATGGTGGTCTAAAAACAGTAGTTCCTACATTAGGAATATCCTTGTTAAGCAAATCTGCCATTACAGCTAAACCAATAATATTGCCCATTTTACCCTGGTCATTTGCCATTCCTAAAGTCGTATATCTTTTTAAGTGTTCAACAGATACAAAGCCTTCTCGATGAGCAAGTTTAATATCATCAGTTGTAACATCATGCTGAAAATCAACAAAACTTTTTGATCTACTTTTATTAAACTTAACTTCAAATAATGGTTCTATTCTATTTTTCCATCCTCCAGGTTCAGGAAAAAAATAATTAGAAGTTTTAATTCCGAGAGCACTTGAAGCTTTTAACCCCGCAGCAATACCAGATGCAATACACTCTTCTTTATTCCATATTCCTAAAGCAGAACCAGCAAAAGTAATTGGTTCACTGCTACTATCTGATGGAATAAAACATTGATTTTCTGAATTCCACTTTGGCTTAATTCCTCTATGAGATAACAAATGAACAACTGGTGACCAACCTCCGGATAAAAGAACTAGGTCGCATTCTTTTTTTGAAACTACTTGGTAATTGTCTTGATTTTTTTTTGCAATTTCTAGGCTATTTACTCTATTTTCTCCTTCTAAATTATATGGAACATTTCCTAAATTAATTTCAATATTATTTTCTTTTGCAGTATTTTTTATTTCATCATTAATATCTTCTCTGGCATCAAATATTTCAACATTAGAACCAGCTTTAGATAGTTCTGTTGCAGTTTGATAAATTGAGTCATTATTTGTGCAAATTAATATTTTTTCGCCCGGCAAAACTCCATATCTATTTAAATAAATTGAAGCTGACTTAGCTGTCATTACACCAGGTAAATCATTATTATTAAAAGCTATATGTCTTTCCAATGAACCAGTTGCAATAATTATATGTTTTGCTCTTATTGTCCAAAATCTTTGTCTAGGTAAATCATTTTTTGAACCTAAATAATGATCTCCAACTCTTTCAATTAATCCTACTACGCAATTATCATATAAACCAAAAGCTGTTGTTCTAGTCATTACTCTTATGTTAGATTTTTCTAGAGAATTTTTCTCACTTTTATAGTCATAAAAAACTTCTGATAACTGATCTCCTCCTATTATACTATCTTGCTCAACTAAAATAACATCTAAGTTTTTCTCTGCAGCTTCTTTTGCTGCCGCTATACCAGCAGGCCCTGAGCCAACAACTATTAAATCACAATAATCATTTGCATGTTCATATTTATCAGGATCAGGAAGTTTGGATGCTTTACCCATCCCAGCTGCTTTTCTAATAAGTTTTTCATATATCATCCATATTTTAGTTCCTTTGCCCCACTCAAAAGGAGGTAGGCCAATAAAAGTTTTATAATAAAAACCTGCAGAAAAAAACCTGCTTAAATAATTATTAATATTTCCAAAATCAAAATTAACATTGGGAAAAGCGTTTTGACCAGAAGCTACTAATCCTTCGTATAGCTCTTGAGTAGTGGCACGAACATTAGGGTCTGAATATTCTTGTGAACCGATTGTTACAAGAGCTCCAGATTCTTCTACTCCACTTGATAAAATTCCTCTTGGTCGGTGATATTTAAAACTTCTACCAACAACTTTAATATTGTTAGCTAAAAGTGCTGAAGCTAAACTGTCACCTTCATAACCATGATAATTATTTCTTTCCCAAGTAAAAGATAAAATTTTCTCTCTATTAACTTTTCCATAATTATTTATTCTTTTTGAAGTCATTATTAATCTTTATTTTCTAATAATTTTTCAAATTTAGGATGAGATGGCTTAACTGAATAAATTTTATGTGTTTTTGTGCATCTTTCGACTTCAAGCCACATTCTGCAACCACTTGAATGATGCCATGTTTCTATTTGCTTGCCATAAATATTTTTTCTAAAAAAAATAGCTTCAGTCCATTCTTTTTCGTTAGCATCAAGTGATGGATATTCAACAGAAGCATCACTTCCATAAGTAAATTCACTGTGATCTCTTTCACCACAAAAAGGACATTTAATTCTAATCATATTTTAGCCATGTAGTTTAGGATCTGGTCCAGCTCCTCTTTCATCTAAATTAATTCCCTTTTCAAATCTCTGAAGATTGTGATTTATAATATACTGATGTGGTCTTTCATTTGCTATTAAATCAGCAAAATACCATCCAGAGGCAGGGCCGGCTTTAAAACCACCGTAATTCCATCCTGCATTTAAAAATAAATTATTTATTGGAGTTTTACATATAAAAAATGTTCCATCCATTGACATATCGCATATTCCAGCCCAATGACGAACTATGCGAATTCTTCCTAAAAAGGGCATAATTGCCATAGCTGCTTCTGCACAGTCTTGAACTATAGGAAGGTTTCCTCTTTGAGCATAAGATTTATACCAATCTAAATCTCCACCAAATACTATGCTACCTTTATCTGTTTGAGAAATATAAAAATGTGCACCTCCAACACCATAAACAACTACATGATCGATTATAGGTTTGACTGATTCAGTCACAAAAGCTTGTAATTTATGAGATTCTATTGGAAGTTTTCCCAAGCCCGCCATATCCCATAATCTAGAAGTATTACCTGCCACAGCAAATCCTACTTTTTTTGCTTTAATTGAACCTCTAGAAGTTTCTAGATTTTCAATAATTCCATTTTTTCTTGATACACCTGTTACTTCACAATTTTGTAGAATATCTACTCCCAGATAATCAGCTGCTCTTGCGTATCCCCATACAACAGCATCATGACGTGCATTACCTGCTCTTTTTTGGACAGCCGCACCTAAGATAGGAAAGCGCGAATTAGTATAATTCATATATGGAATTTTATTTTTTAATTTTTCCAAATCCCATAATTCTGCATCAGTGCCATGAAGTTTCATAATATTATATCTTCTTGCCGCAACATCCCTTGCTGATGGACTATGATAAAGTGATACATGTGCCCTCTGACTAAACATGACATTGTAGTTTAAATCATGACTTAAATTTTCCCATAATTTTAATGAATGTTCGTAAAATTGATGACTGCCTTTCATCATATAGTTAGATCTAATTATAGTTGTGTTTCTTCCTGCATTTCCTCCACCTATCCAACCCTTTTCAAGAACAGCAATATTTTTAATATTAAAATTTTTTGCTAGGTAATAAGATGTGGCCAATCCATGAATTCCTCCACCTATTATAACAACATCATATTCTTTTTTAGGTTCTGGATCTCTCCACTGACGATCCCATCCATTTTGACCATTCAAGCCATTTTTTATTACATTCCAAGCATTAAATTTAGTCATATCTTTCTTGTATATATTTCAAAAAAATAAGCAATATAAGCAATACTTAATTTGTGATTTCGGGCCAAGTATCATTTAATCTATAACCTTCAGGAAAAGGGTCTTGTTCATCTTTATACAAAACTTGTTCGCCTGTAATAAATGCACTGCCTTTGATATTTGGTTGAATCATGTTTCTAGAATATTCTTGGAACTCGCTTTCAATATAAGCTTCAAAAACTGAACCAATTATAGATTCAGTAATTATTTTTTCTCCAATTTCAATTTCATTTTTTTTTCTTAGTAAAGCTAACCTTGCTGAAGTTCCTGTTCCACAAGGAGATCTATCAAGTTTTCCTGGGCGAATTACAACCGTATTTTTTGCACTTTTTATTCCATTTTTATCTAAAGTCAAAGGATCCATAAATTGGCAAAAAGAAATATAATTTAGTTCTTTAATTTTTGGATGCTGAAAACCAATTTGTTTATTTGCGTCTTTCAATAATAATTTTGCAATTTCAACAAATTTTTTTGCATTTTCTGGAACAATTTTTAAATTAAAGTCTTTTGAATAGCATAATAAAAAACTATCACCCCCGTAAGCTGTACTTACAATCACATTTCCAAAATTTGAAGTTTTAAGTTTAAAATCAATTTGATCAACATATGATGGTAAATTAGTTAATGAAACATTTTTTACTTTTCCATTTTCGCATTCAGCAATAACTCTGATTAATCCTCCAGGTGCTTCAAGGGTAAGTTTTGTTAATGGATAATTCATCTTCAATATTTTTTTTTCTAATAAAACTGTAGTGACACATATTGCATTAGAACCACTCATAGGGGGATTATCTTCTGGTTCCATAATAATAAATCCTGCATCTGCCTCTTGATTAGATGGTTTGATAATTATATTACAGTGTTTAAACACCCCTCCTCTGGGTTCATTAAGAAAAAAATTTCTCCAAGTTTTGTTTTGAAATAATATATCCGAACCTTCTTTAGAAGATTTAAATTGAAAGTTATCTAAACCAATTACAACATCTCCTATTTCACCACAACAATGAGCATTATAAACTTCTATTTTTTTCATTAGTTAAATAATTAAATCTTCAATTTTCTTTGAATGATGAGTTATTTGTTCATATCCTTCCTCTGTAATTATGAAACTATCTCCAACTTGAGATCTAAAATTTCTTGCACTTGCTCCACCGTCAACTGCAAATACCATTCCTGGTTGAAGTATAGTTTTATTTCCTACAACAAGTTGAGGTTCTTCTAAAAAACTAAAACCTGTGCCTCGACCGCATCGAAATGTGGGGTAAGGATATCCTTCAGATTGAATTGTATCTGCATAGGCTGAATGAACGTCTTCAGCTGTTACTCCTGGCCTTAGCATATCTAAAGCAGCTTTTTGAGATTTAACAGCGACTTCAAAAGCTTTAATTTGATCATCATTTTTAATTTCATTAACCCAAAAAACACGATCAAAACCTAATTTAAATCTATGAAAATTAGTTGAACCACAATAACAACAAAATATTGGATCTCCTTTTTTAACCAATTTTGTAGATGCTCGATGATGGGTTTTAGGTAAATCTTCACCAGAAGTTATTACAGGTAAAAAATGTATATTCGGAGACATATTTATACTATTTGGATAATAAGATTTTAATAGTTCAGCTGCCTTTCTTGTACCTGCCTGTGCTTGCGCTATTGCAATTTCAAACTCAGGTACATTATGGCCTATTACAGATTTAGCACCTTCCATCATAGCCATTCCTACTTCACCTGCATGCCTTGCAATTTTTAACTCTTCCTTAGATTTAATCATTCGAATTTTATCTATAATTGGTGTGATATTACCAAGAGTTTTATTGTTTATTAACTCAGATAAATAATTATTCACTGTTGCATTAATTTTATATTTTTCTAAAAAAATATTACTATTTTTTTTAATAATATTTGGCAAAAATTCTCTCCATTCTTCGCCTATTCCATCATTCCATGTTTCTATTTTATCTACAGGGGTATCTTCTGGTACCAATAATACATCTAATAATGGTGTAATTAATATACTTTGATCATCTTTTGGAACTAAAAGTATTGTCGGTCGATTAAAATCCATATGAAGAAAATCATGATATCCAGTAAAATAATAAAGATTATCATCATCAGTTATAACTACTAATTCTATATTATTTTCTTTCATCTTTGATCTTAGTTTTTCTAAATTATTTTTAAACATTTAAACTATCATTTTTATTATTATTTTAGTTGCTGCTCCGCTAGCTCAACCCAATATGAAGAACCTAGAACAAGCAATTCATCATTGAAATCATAGTCTGCTGCATGCAAAGGTCTTCCATTAGACCCTTTAGTTCCATTTCCCATTAAAACAAAACATCCTGGTTTGACATCAGATAAAATAGAAAAATCTTCTGAAAATTGTCTGGGGTCAATACTGCCATTACTATTTTTTTCTCCAAATAAATTTATTGCAGCTTGTGTAGCACTTTCTGCTTGTTTAGTTTCATTAAACGTCATCGGACAAGTTGTCTTATATTTTACATCATAAGAAATTTGGTGAGATTCACAAATACCCTTTACAATTAGACGCATATTATTTTCTATAATTTTATTTGACTTATCAGATAATGCTCTTGCATCTCCTTTGATCAAACCCTTACCCGGTAAAATATTTTTTTTTCCATCGGTAATAAATTCTGTAACAGATACAACGCCTGGTTCAATAGGGTTAAGTTTGCGAGAAACAATAGTCTGGAGAGAGCTAATAATTTGTGAACCAATTGTAATTGTGTCTTTTCCCATATGAGGCAATGCTGCGTGACCACCTATACCTTCAAATGAAATTTCAAATAAGTTTTCGCTTGTTGTAATTGCTCCTTTACGAGTACCAAAGGATCCAACTTTCATTCCAGGTATATTATGCATACCATATACCTCATCAATTGAGAATTTAGTAAAAAGACCATCTTCAATCATAGTTTTTGCACCTAAACAATTTTCTTCATCTGGTTGAAATATAAAATAGACAGTCCCTTCAAAATTACCTTTTTCTGCTAAGTATTTTGCTGCTCCAAGTAACATAGTTGTATGTCCATCATGACCACATGCATGCATTCTATTGTCAATTTTAGATTTATAAGAAAAATTATTTATCTCATTAATTGGTAATGCATCCATATCAGCTCTAATGCCAATACTTTTTTGACTATTTCCTTTTTTTAAAACACCAACAACACCAGTTTTTGCAATACCTTGATAAACTTCTATTCCAAAATCTTTCAACAAATTAGCTACTTTATTGGAAGCATATTCTTCTTCAAAACTTATTTGAGGATTCATGTGCAAGTCATGTCTCCATTCAACTAATTGGTTATGTAAGCTTTGAGTTTTCATTTAAACTACATATTATTAAATTCTTTAATACGATTATCAAGAGAAAGCATATAGTGATAATGTTCATTCCAAAAAGTTTGATCTCTTCTTTTTTCAAAATCATTAATATTGACACCTTGTTGTTCAACCCAAGTGTAATATCCAAGATTAAAAATTCTTTCTTTTTCTCTTTGATTCAATTCTAGAGTATGATCGGATGTTATTCCTTTTAAATATTGACCATATATCTCTGCACAAGCAGTTTCATCATAAATTCCCTTAAATTCTTCTTTTGTTTTTTTCAATTCAGAAAGATATAAATCAGCCCCATCAGTCGCAACTGTAATTATTGCATCATCAGAACCTAATTTCATATACTTAGCTAATTTTATAGATGCAAGTATGTTTGCAATTGTAGAAAAACCAAATTCTGGCAATCTATTAACAAAATCAATATTAAGATTTTTTTTTGAAATTAAAAATTTTTTTCCCTCTTCAGTATTAAAAAGCATATTTAGATTATTTGTTGCTTGATCTGAAATACCAACAACAAAATCAGTATTCATTACATTATGAATTAATGGAACGTGTTTATCTCCAATACCTTGTATATTATGTTCGCCGTAGCCATTGTTAAGCAAAGTTGGACATTCTGTGGCCTCAACTACTGCAGTTTGTGTATTAAGATGATCTTTTAAATAATCCCCTGCTGCTAGTGTTCCGCTTGATCCAGATGCGCTTACATAAAATCTTGGTTTTAAATTAGAATCGCCTTTAGTTTCTAAAAATGATTTTTCAAAAGAAGGCCCAGTTACAGATCGATGAATTGCATAGTTATAATATTCATCAAATTGATTGATAATATCATTTTTTGGATTCTTTTTTAATTCGTTACAAGCATCATATATCTCTTTAACGTTACTCTCTGTACCAGTTGTTTTAATTATATCATTTTTATCTTGAACCCAATTTTCTAACCAAGCAAAACGTTCTTTACTCATACCTTCAGGTAAAATAGCTACACTCTTTAATCCAAGTATTCTTGAAATAGCAACTCCTCCTCTGCAATAATTTCCTGTAGATGGCCATACAGCTTTATGTTTTTCATAATCAAAAGTGCCATTTAAAATTCTAGGTAATAAACATGCATATGCCGCTAAAACTTTATGAGCAGTTATTAAAGGAAATAATCTACCTATATTAACAATTATTTTTGCTTCTACCCCGGTAAATTCTTTAGGAAGAACAATATGTTCGGGTACTTTTGAAAAATCTGAGTGATCTCTATTATTAAACCAATGTACTCTAAACAAATTAAGTGGATTAATTTTATCCTTATCAAGATTCTTAAGTTTATTTTTTACTTCTTCATTTATTAAATGAGGAGTACGAAGTTCAGATATAGTAGGCAAAACTACACCATTTTTTTTAAAATATTCAGAAGTTTTTGTAATAACAGATTCGTTCATTTTTTATGTCTTTCTTTGTTTAAATCTTTTTTCCAATTTCATTGCTAAAATTGCAGATGGTATTGACACAATTAAAAAAAATACTCCAACTAAAGTCATTGGTTCTAAATACTTATAATGACTATTGCTATATTGATCAGCAGCTCTAAATAATTCTACAACTGTAATAGCTGCAAGAAGTGGAGTTTCTTTAAACATAGTGATTAAATAATTAGCTAAGGGAGGAATCATTGGTGGTATTGCTTGAGGCAAAATTACTTTTTTCCAAGTTTGATAACTATTGTAATTAAGTGACCTAGCTGCTTCCCATTGACCCTTTGGCACATTATCTATACCAGCTCTAAAAACTTCTGATGTATAGGTGCTAAAATGAATTCCTAAAACTAACACTCCGCAAGTAAACGCTTCAAAAAAAATACCGTAATCTGGCAAAACATAAAAAACAACATATAACTGAACCAAAATTGGTGTTCTTCTAACAAACTCTGTAGTCCAATACAACACTACCCTTAATAATTTACTTTTGGACATCTTTAAAATAGCAATTCCTAAACCTAAAATATACGCTAATAAAGATGCAACGATTGTAGCCTCGATAGTTACTATTACACCTTTAGCTAATTGTGGCAGAACATCAAATGCAACTTCCCAACTCCAATACATTTTTAGTTTTCTCCTGCAATCATAATATTTCTGCCTTTAGAAAACTTTTTAGCAATCAGATCGACTATCTTTACTAATACTGATGCAATAATAAAATAAATAACTAGTATTACTAAAAATGGCTCTAAGGTTAAAGCAGTTTGAACTCTAATTATATGGGCCATGAATGTTAGATCTGATATAGTGATAAGCGATGCAACTGCAGTTAATTTTAAAAGCTCAATTAATAAATTTCCAAATGTAGGTATCATAACTGGAATTGCTTGTGGAATAATGACGTGTCTATATCTTTTATAAGGAGAATAATTTAATGCTAATGATGCTTCGTGTTGTTCTTTTCCTACGGCTAAAACCCCTCCTCTAACCACTTCTGATCCATAAGCTCCTAAATTACAACCAATCGCAATAACGCCAGCTGTTAAGGCATCAAAATAAATACCCCACATAGGCAAAACAAAATAAATAAAAAACATTTGCACAAGGGCTGAGCTACCTCTAAAAAATTCTAAATAAATTATTGCTGCTACTCTAATAGATTTAAATTTTGATATTCTTGAAAGTCCAACAACAAATGAAATAACAAGTGCCAAAATAGCACTTAAAATTGTCAGTATAATTGTAGTAATTGTACCATCAATAAGTATTGGATAAAAAGCTAAAACTTCTTTCATAAAAAAATGCTGCCCTGTAGATAATACAGAGCAGTATTTAAAAGTTTAATTTATTTTCCGTCTGGACATCTAGTCAAATAAGACTCACCAGCGGTAGCTTCTGCTGAGAAACCATAGGGCTCAATTATAGCAGCAAACTCTCCAGTAGCTTTAAGTTTTGCTAATGCCATATTATATTCTGCTCTGAATTCCTTATCATCCATATTAAATGCAGCTCCAGCGCAACCAATTGGAACTCCAGTAATAGGCATAACTAATTCAAGA
>MDTG01278182.1_pt1 | contig 11085 bp, 10 predicted proteins | sample 811421 | NCBI WGS metagenome assembly MDTG01 (sample SAMN05326645, study PRJNA326480) | marine metagenome | isolation source: seawater | place: Pacific Ocean: South East | collected 2011
TTAGTAGTATAAAAAGATAATACACCAATTTTCATTATTATTATTATTTATTAATTTTTATAAATTTATTCGCAATGGTCTCGTTACTTGTTTCGTCTTGATTATCTGTTAAACTAAGTACCCATCCACCATTATGTATATAATAAATTATATTATCGGAATAATTATTAAAATTAAAATCTTTTATAAAAGATATATTTTGTATTATATTACAATAATTATAAGCTAAAATCTTTCTAAATGCTGTTTCATATCCATTTTTTATTTTCCAAAAAGGGCTGTATGTTTGTTCGTTTATAATAAAATTTAAAAAATCTATTGTCCATTCTGAATTTTTAAAGATAATGACATTTGTTTTAACTGATTTAGGATTACTTTGTCTTTTTATGTACTTAACTGTTGGATCCAATCCTATGTATATATTTTTATCATTTACTAACCAAGATTCAATTAATTTACTATGATTACATAAAAAGCACCTTGAATCTATATAAAAAACATAATTATATTTTTTGTTTTGTTTTTGTAAAACGTCTAATATATAATAATAACTACACCAATTATTATTTCTGTTTTCCATTAATACTGGAATTTTTTGAAAATAATAAAAATCATATTTGTTTTTAAAACAATATTGTCTATTTATTTTTTAAATTAAATTTTCAACACTTGACTTATAAGGAGAAAACATTATAACAGCTATTGAAGTCATTATAATATATTTATTTTTTAAAAACAGGAGCAAACATTTTACTTTGTAACATTGTTTTTGTTAAATACATATTTTTTAAATCACTATTTTCGTAACCATATGGTTGACTTTTGTCATAAGGATCTTTAAATAAGTATGGTCCTCGAGGATTATTTAAATTTACATTCTTTAATGAAGCACTAAATCCGGTATTTCTAAAAGAAGTTTCTTGATTATATTTGATTACGCTATCCGCATTTTCTACTAAATATTTTCTATATTTTTTATTGTTATCAATTGCTCCATATTTTTTTAAATTAACATTTTCTTCGGTTCCTGGTTGCCAATTGGTAAATAATCTTCCATCATTCATTATTGGTGGAAAATCATAATGAATATTATCAGAACCACTATAACAAGTTCCCCAACTCATATACATAATTTAAATATTTTATTATGGTTCAATTACGTCTAAAGATATTTCTACGGCTGATTTAGTTGTTTCAATATCTGTATCTTTAACTTCTAAAGTATTTGTGGAAGGAGATTCTATTTCTTCTATTACCTGTTGTTTAATATCGGTTGTTTTTTTTAACAATTCAACTAATTCTATTTTTTTAAGATTATTAAATCCAGTTAAAGATTTTTCCTTACATATGGATTTTAACTGTTTTGCTGTAAGTTTATTATAGTCTATTTCTAAATTTATATTTTTTGATTCACCATTGTTTTTGTCATCGCCTTCGTCTTCGTCGTCATCGTCGTCGTCGTCTTCGTCGTCGTCTTCGTCGTCGTCTTCGTCGTCGTCTTCGTCGTCGTCATCACTTTCTGAACTCAATCTTAATACTTTTATATTATTTTCTTCCCCCATTATTTCTATATTTTCTCCAAGATTTTCGTCATCATCGTCTTCATCATCACTTGTATCTTCTGATTGACTATCATCATCTTGTTGTAAAGTAAACTGATTAATTTCAATTTTTTTAAAAGGATGATCGTTAAAATTATTATTATTATTATTATTATTATTATTATTTTCAAATGTATTAGCTTCCTGAATCGTTTCTGGTCTTACCTCATGTTTAACATTCATATTATTTGTCTCTTGAATATATGTTCTTAATATTTTAGATTGTTCCATTTGTGCATGTTCTAAAGTTTCAATTCTTCTTTTAAAATAATAACAAACCAAACATATGACCAGTAAATTTAAAGTAAACATAAAAAAAAATCCAGATAAATCAAATAATGACGATAAAACACTACTCATTATTATTTTAATATACTTTAAAAGATGTAATTTAACGTAATTACAATTTATTTGAAATTATTTCATCAGGATATCCTAAATCTTTTAATATTTTATTTCCTCCTTTAATTTTACATATACCTTTTGTTAGTTTATATGTATAAACAATATCACCATTTTTCTTTATAATTTTCATATTTTTATTTTCTATTGTTTTATTTGAATCTAGTTTTTCACATAAATCAACATAATGAGTAGTTAAAATAAAATTTATATTTTTAAATTTGGTTAAATAACTTAAAAAGCTATAAGCAGAATCGACCGCATCTGTTGGATTTGTGCCTGAATAAAGTTCGTCAAATATACAAAAATGTCTTTTGTTTGGTGATTTTTTTATTTTGTCCAAAATTTCTTTACATCTTCTTGCTTCTGCTTGAAACAAACTATCTCTACCAGATGTATCGGGTATATTTAAGTAACAATGAATATAATGATACATATTAATATTAGCTTTATCATAAAATCCACATCCTACTTGTTGAGATAATATAGTATTAAATAATGAACTTTTTAATAAGGTAGTTTTTCCAGCAGCATTAGGTCCTGTAATAATATGATGTTTTTTGAAATTATAAGTATTTTTAACTACATTTTGATTTGCTAATATCCCGTAATAAGATTTTTTAAATTTAGTAGGTTTATTGCTATATTCACAAAAAGATATTTGTTTAGTAGTTATTTTATTTTTTAATGATTGAATATTATCTAAATAACCGTGAAAATAAAACATATAATTAATAGAAGATATAACATCGATATTGTACTTTAAATCATAGAAATATTTCATAATATATCCGATTTGTCTTATTTTATATACTGTGATACAATTGACATTTACAGTATTTAATTTATTATAAAATTTATTTAGTTTAGTTTGGTTATCAACAAGTTTTTTATTAAAATGTTGATATTTTTCCAATTTATTTGTTACTGATATGTAGTCGTCAATTCGTTCATTGGTATATTCAATGAAATTTTTAATATTCTTAAATGTATTTGTAATTTTATTAATATTTACATAAAATTTATAACAGGCAATTACATTTTGATATATTCCAAATAAATATAATCCAGCGGAAAAAAATAAGGATATTTGTTGATCCCATCTACGATTACTAAAATCTGTAAAAAGTTTTCCAAGGGTTGAGTTTTTTATCATTTTAATTAAAATTTCTTGGTATCCTTCAATGGTAATAGGTATACCTTGTAATTTTAAAATAAAAAAAGGGACAATTAATGCAAAAATAGGACTTATTAATGATATGACCGGCGATGATAAATTATACATACTATAATAGTGCAATACGGTTGTAGAATTATTATATTTTCTAACATATGGTAAATCAGTATATTGATATCTATCAAGAAATACATCGTCAGTATGAATCATTTCCCAATTGTCTAAAGAAGCTTTTAAACAATCTTGGTTACATTCAAATGTTTTAAAATTTTGTATCAATGATTGTGTATTTTCTAAATATAATTGATCATATGAATAAAGTTCACACCACATATGAGCTGTTTTATTTCCTATAAAATTATCGGTTGACATTAAGTCATCATATAAAGATAAACCAGATAAATCTTTTGTTTTTACTAATTCTAAATCATCTATGATAGAGTCATCCAATTTATTTTTAGATTCTACATAATAAATTGGAAGTTTAAAATCAATAGTATCATCCATTATGATTATTGTAAATTATTATATTTGTTTTTTTACGAATTTACAAAGTCTAATGGTAATTCTTTTATTTCTGTTTGATAATACTGTTCAATTGTTTTAATATTTTTTATATCATATTTTGTAATAAAATTAATAGCGGTTCCCTTTCTCCCCCATCTCCCACTTCTTCCTATTCTATGTAAATAAGAATGAATACATTTTGGTACATCATAGTTTATTACAATATTTACCTGTTGAATATCAATACCCCTAGCTGTTACATTTGAACTAATTAAAACACGATATTTACCGTTTTTAAATTGTTCAAAAGCTTCTTCTCGTTCGTATTTTGGTATATTGCTATGAATACAACATACCGGAAAATCATCTTTAATCATTTGTTCATATAAAATATCAATACGTTTAATACTATTACAATAAATAATGCACTGCGATATTGAAATAGATTCATATAAATCTTTTAATGTTAAATATTTTTGATAGTCGTCTTCTAGAGCAATATAATATTGCGCTATGCCTTCTAAGGTCAACATATCTGCTTTTACTAATATTTTAGTAGGTTCTTTCATAAATGATTCTATTAACGTATGAAGTTCTTCCGGCATTGTTGCACTAAATAATGCGATTTGAATATTTTTTTCTAATTTTGATAATAAATTATAGATTTGATCTTTAAAACCATATGAAAACATCTCATCGGCTTCATCTATTACAACAATGTTTATATTACTAGAATCTATATAATTTTTATACATTAAATCTAAAATTCTACCAGGACATCCTATGATAATATGTGGTCTTTTTTTTTCTAAATAATTAAGGTCATCTTTTAAATTTGTACCACCAATTAATAATTTTATATCTACATTCATAAAAGAAGACATAGTTTTAAAAACATTAAATACCTGTGATGCTAATTCTCTTGTGGGTAATAAAATAATAGCTTGTGTTTTATTTATATTTTCATCAACTAACTGTAATGTACTAACCGTAAAACACCCTGTTTTTCCAGTACCAGATTGTGCCTGAGCAATTAAATCTTTTTTAGTTAAAAATGGGTTTATTCCAATTTTTTGTATTGGACTTGGATTTTCAAAACCAAGTGTAAATATACCTCTTAATAAATTTTCTTTTAAATATTTAATATCATCCCAAGTTTCGATATTATCCATTATGATAATAAATTATTATATTTTTAAATATAAATTTAAACTATATAAATATTTATCTAATTATTATTTAATGACATCCGTCTATAATCTTCGAGATTTTAGTGATATTAAATATAGAAACCCATATTTTTTATCGGAAGACGAAATGAAAAAAATTACAGATATAGCTGATATATTAAATATTTATATTAATCCACCTTCATATGATAATACGAATATTTTTAAACCTACTCCAATTAAACAAAAAAATGAAAATCCAGATAATATTCGCAAATATTTAAATAAAATTACGGAAAAAAATTATAATAAATATGAAGGGATGATAATAGAAAATATTAAAACCATTCAAGACGAAACAGAATTAAAAGATATCGGAAAATTGATATTTACTATTGCTAGTTCTAATAGTTTTAATTCTGTAGTATATGCAAAGTTGTGTAAAAATATTATAATTAAATGTGATATAATGGCTCCTATAATAGAATATAATTTCGAAAATTTTATTGAATTATTTGATGAAATTCAATACTGTGATCCAAATATAGATTATGAAAAGTTTTGTGAAAATAATAAGGTAAATACAAAGCGCAGGGCATTTTGTACATTTTATATTAATTTGATGAAAGAAGATGTTTTAGATATTGAAAAAATAAAAATGATTTTATTTAAATTAATTGAGAAGTTTAATAGTACAATAAACCAAGAAGGAAAAGGTTTTATATGCGAAGAAATATTAGAAAATTTATTTATATTAATAACGGAGGGAAAAGATAGTCTTAAAAAAATAGATGAATGGGACAAGATTAATTCATTTATACTTGATGGTAAATTAAAACAAGTATCCACAAATTCCAGTTTTACAAATAAAATAAAATTTAAATTAATGGATATTTATGATATTATCATTTAAAAATTAATGTCTAGTTATGTTATATGGTTAAGTCATTGATAAATGGTGAAATTGAATATACTGAAAATAGAGGATTATATGAGGATGATAAATTATATGAAGCTCCTTTGTATGAAATTAGAATGTTCGATTATAATATATTATTTGCCATTGGTAAACCTAAAAATTTGTTTGAAAAACAGGGTATAGTATATTATCCTATTTATGCTATAAAAAAAAATATAGTAAAAAAACAGATAGGTGTTTATGAAATATTGAGTGAAGATGTTAAATCAACTTTAGATGAAGAAGGAGATTTAAATTTATTAAAATTGGAACCTTTACTCTATAATTATATTGTAATAAATCCCAAACAACTAGCTGATTTAAAACAAGAAGATGTAGAAGAAGACGATGGTGAAGAAGAAAAAACACAACAAAATCGACCATTGGTAAAAAAAACAAAAACGGTAAAATTATGGATAAACAAATTAACCGAAGATTTAAATTATGATATAGAAGTTACCGAACCGAACGGGGATTGTTTTTTTACATCTCTACAAAAGGCATTTAAAACAATTGGAGAAGTGAAATCCATTTCTGAAATGAGAGAAATGTTGGCAAATGAAGTGACCGAAGAATTATTTCAACAGTATACAAAAATGTTTAATGATGCAAAAATAGAATACGAAAGAACGGCAAAAGAATCTAAATCATTAACTGAACGATTCAGGACATTACAAAAAAATTCACGTGAAGAGCGAGACCACACAACATTAAAAGAACAATCAAATGAAGCAAAAATAATTAAAGAACAACACGATCAGATGTTAGAATCATTATATCATACTAAGGAATTATTAAAGGAATTTAAATATATGGAATCTATTAAAACATTGCAGGATTTTCGTAATTTTATAAAAACAAAGGATTTTTGGGCTGATACTTGGGCAATTTCTACCTTAGAAAGAATATTAAATATTAAAACAATTATATTATCTTTAGAAGCGTATAGGTCAAAAGACAATGATAATATATTAGAATGTGGTCAATTAAATGATAATATTATTAAAGATGCAGGTGTATTTCAACCTAATTTTTATGTGTTAATGGAATACAATGGTAGTCATTATAATTTAATAACATATGAAACAAAGGGATCTTTATCTTTTAATGAAATTCCTGAATATGTTAAAACATTAATTGTAAACAAATGTTTAGAATCAAATGCTGGAGCGTATTATTTAATACCTGAATTTAAAGCTTTAAAAGATAAGGAAGCAAACGAAGAATCTATTGCTCAAGTAACAAATAAAGAAGATAAAATTCAAGAAGAATTAAATCAAACAATGAGTTATGGTCATTTATTTAATGAAAATACCAAATTTGTATTTTACAAAAATTCGGCAAATAATCCACCAGGTAAAAATGAAAAGGCTGGAGAAATGTTAGATAAAGAAGACGTTGGTAAATTTGGGGATTTAAGAAAAATAAAAAACTGGAGAAAAATGTTGGACGATAGTTGGACACATCAAGACGAAAATCAAGAGACAAAGCCACTGTTTTCATTGGATTCGAAAAAATGGACATCGGTTGAACATTATGTAAAAGGGTCGCGTTATAAATCAAATCCTGATGTATTTCATATGTTTTCTTTTGAAAGTACACGAGAGTTGGGCAAAGATATAAATATGGTTATTTCGTTATCTACTGCTACTGGTAAGTATAAAAAAGATATAATTATTCCAAGAAATATTAAACCGGATGAAAATTGGGAAGAAAAAAAATCGGAATATATTAAAGCAGCACAAGAAGCTAAATTTTCACAAAACAAATATTTAAAAGATATGCTTTTAAAAACTCGAAATGCGAAATTAATAAAACATATTCATCGAGGAGAACCAAGAGTTGCGAATGAATTAATGCAAGTAAGAAAATCTCTTTCAGAATAGTATTTAAAATATGTTTCTATAATATAATAATGAAACCTATTTTAAACGAAAAATTAATAACGTATATTCTTAAAAATTATGGAGATCATATCAATAAAAATCCAATATCTGCAAAAAATTTAAAACATATTTATACTATAATTTTAAATGCTTATAAAGAAACAGAAAAAATACAATATTCTTTGGAAACCGTTCCAATTCATTCACGCGATGATATGATATATCCTACTAATTTTGCTGGTAAATTTTTACCAGAAGAAATAAAACAACATATTAATAATAATGCAATTCAATACCACGAAGTAAATTTAATGATTGGTTCAAGAAAAACAACATTTTATTTTATAGATTTTGAACCCTCTGATAAAGAGGAGTTGCAAAAAAGTATTTTTATAATGATAATGTGGATACATATAGCAAATAAATATAGTTTAAAGTCTTGTGCTGAAACTGTAAAGGTATTTGTATATTTAACATTATTTGAGAAAAAATTACCAAATTCGCAGGCAGCAATTATATCACCTATAAATGTAAATACTGGTTATACTATACCTTGTCAATCAGCTGGAGAAATTGTTTTATATAGAAAGGAAGAATGGTTAAAAGTTTTTTTACACGAAGCATTTCATTTATTTGGATTAGATTTTTCGACTAACCCTACAACGGAATATGTGGATAAATTAAAAATGATTTTTAATGTTAATTGTGATTTTTTATTATTTGAAGCGTATTGTGAATTTTGGGCACGAATGTTTAATATAGGATTTACTAGTTTTATGATGTGTGAAAAAAAACAGTTTAGCGTGTTTCAAAAGTACGCAAATGTGTTATTAAGTTTTGAACGAGTGTATGGTGTAACACAATTTAAAAAAATATTAGATTTTATGGATTTGGAGTATAAATATCTATATTCAAAAGATCCAAGTGAAAAGCGGGCGTGTATGATGTTATATAAAGAAAATACGAATGTATTTGCCTATTATGTTTTAACATCATTATTACTAAATAATGTAGATAAAACTATTGATTTTTTTGAAAAAAAAAATTATTCTTTATTGCGTTTTCACGATGATGTAAAAGTGATCAACGAATTTGTTGATTTAATAGATGAGATCAAAGATTATAAACCGATTTTGGAGATTTTAAAAGTGAAACCAAAGACAAATGATAAAATGATAAAACAAACTTTGAGAATGACTTTATTTAATAATTTATGATTTTAACTTTTCAGTTTTATATTAAGTTTTTTAAAAATAAAACGTCATTAAGTTAAAATTATATATCAATTATTGTAAACTAATTGGTAATTGAGAAGAAAATCCTCAACCACCTTTTTGTCTTTTTTTTCTACCTTTACGTGAACGTTTTTTTGTATTACAACGACAAGGTAATTTGCAATTACAATTACATTTTTTACATTTTCCTCCTCTCCATTTTCTTAAAGATCTTCCAGAACGCATATTTCTACGCGAGCGCCGTCTTCGAGTAAATGGCATTATACTATAATACAATATAATTATTGAAAATTATATTATATATTTTATGAATTATATATTTTATGAATTATAATTTATGAATTAATTTAAAATTTTACTTAGACGCATTGGCAGCAGGAGCCTTGTCCGACGCCTTTTGGAAATGGGGGCTCATGTAGCGTTGAAGGTTGAAGTAAGTAAGTTCATCGCCCTTAGGAATGCGAAGAAGCTTAGTTAGCTTTTGGTCAGGGTTGATCTTGCGACCATTGGTCTTGTCTTGAAGATTGTGTTCACGGATGTACGAGTTAATTTCGCGAGTTACTTCGGTGCGAGCCATTTCAGTACCAGCTTGCTTTCCGAGGAAGGTAGCGAGTTCCGAACTGATAGGAGTGGGCTTTACGAAGCCACTTGGTTGACGGTTACCAAGCTTGCGCTTGCGCTTTTGGTTAGCCTTGTTGGCAGCCTTGATTTCACGGTTCATCTTCTTTTCAAGGGTGCGGTATTCAGTGCGAAGTTCGCCCATAAGACTGCTGATTTGTTGGAGCTTGGCCCAGAAATCAGTCATACTTTCTTGAACACCATTTGTTTCTTGGATTACTTCGTTTTCAACGGGAGCCGCCGCAGCAACTGGTTCGGGGGCAGATGCCTTAACCGGAGTCTTGGTTTTCTTGGGAGCAGAAGCAGTAGAGGGTTTCGTGGACTTTTTACCAGCCATTATGTTCTATAATGATGCGGTTTTTTTAAATACATTTTTATGTTATATTATATAATTGATTATCAAGTTAAAAATTATACATGTGCTACAGATGCGTATAACCATGGTAACGCATTTGCTGCCCCCGGATGTACCAATGTAAAGGCGGATAATACATAATAACTTCCTAAAATTTTATTTTCACGATCTACTCCAGTGTTAATTAATCTTTCAATTACAATTAATACCATATTTTTCAAAGGATTTAACATTATTCTTGGATCTGATATATAATTTATATTTATATTCATAAACGGATTGCCGTGTGGATAACAAATTTCTCTTTTTTTTTCAATAGAAAGTTGTGCTCTATGATTCCATATATCATACAATTCTCTTAAAAAAAGGATTATTTTTCTTCGGTCTAATTCGTTAAACCATACCATATCTGTATAATTTCCTAAAGAATCTAACATTTGAAAAATACGAACAACCATATGTTGATTGAATATTTCACGATGATTTACAAATTCTTCTTCAGTTGTATCTTCTTTTATTTTTAATATTTTATTGTATCTTACATATTTTTTTATATTTTTTATAACTTCTCTGGGTATTTCCTCTCTATTATATGGATTAATTGTGCTTTTATGTTTATAAATAAGTTTGTATATTGAATTAATATTAAAACCATATATGTTTTTTTTTTCGTCTATGTAACTAAAAAAATGATAATAATCAATATCTTTAATTTCTTCTAAACTATAAAATTCCGTAGAATTTGTACATTTTTTTGGATTTAAAAAACCAGGTCCGTGTAATAAATTATACTTTTTAATAAAGCGTGTTCTTAATTTTTTTTGAATAATTTTTGCATAATAAAATAATTTTAAAATGTTATAACAAATATTAAACCTTTCTAGTTTGTTAACAGTTATTTTTATATTATATTCATTGCATATTCGCTTCAATTGTTCGACATTATAATTATTTTCTTTAAATAATGAATACGTTTTTGATGTAGGTAAAATAGCTTTTTTGTTTATTTTTTTGTTAGGGATATCAAGCATAGGTTCAAAATATTTTTTAAATAGAATAATTTTCATTGATATATAATATATATATTCTTTTATATGTTTAATTATATTACATTGATACTTCTATCGTTAGGTGAATAAAAATATAAATTCCAATAATACTCGTATAAACTATATAA
>MDTG01297609.1_pt1 | contig 11085 bp, 10 predicted proteins | sample 811421 | NCBI WGS metagenome assembly MDTG01 (sample SAMN05326645, study PRJNA326480) | marine metagenome | isolation source: seawater | place: Pacific Ocean: South East | collected 2011
CTATAACCTGGCTGTAAATGTATTGGATATGGATAGTGAATACCACAAATTATATTTTTTTTTTTAAATACATCATTAGCTCCTTCCTTTTTTTTACTTTAACAACATATAAATGAAAAGCATGATTTTTATAATTATCTACAAAAGGGTGCTTGACTTCATCACAGTTTATTTTTTTTTTATATAATTTTGCAATTGCTTGCCTTTTTAGTGTATCTTTTTTTAAAAACTTTAATTTAATATCTAAAATTGATGCTTGTATTTCATCTAATCTTGAGTTTCTTCCAACAATATTAGCTACCCTATCTTTATTCCATCCATATTCTCTTATTTGACAAGCTTTTTCATATAGTTTTTTATTATTAGTGCAAATAAAACCTGCATCACCTATTGCTCCTAAATTTTTAGTAGGATAGAAACTAAAAGTACTTAAATCACCGTAGCTACCTAAATACTTATCTTTCCACTTTCCACAATGTGCTTGAGATGTATCTTCAATTAACTTGACTTTATTTTTTTTACAAATCTTTGCAATTTTATCTATATCAGCAGATTGACCATAAATATGAACAAGTACTATAGCTTTAGTTTTTTTAGTAATATTTTTTTCAATCATATCAATATCGATTGTAAATCTATCTTCTTCAATATCTATTAATACAGGCTTTGCACCAGTTGAAATAATTGCTGCAACGGTTGCTAAAGCAGTATGCGATACAGTAATAACCTCATGTCCCTTACTAATATTTAAAACTTTTAATGCAATTTCAAGTGCATCTGTTCCATTAGCAACTCCAACGCCATACCTACTTCCAATAAAATTGGAAAAATTTTTTTCAAATCTTTGAACATTTTGGCCTAAGATATAATTTGAACTGTTCAAAACTTTTTTTACTGAATTCTCAATAATCTTTTGTTTTGATTTGAACTGGGCTAAAGGATTTGAACAAAGTATTTTCATTAATTTGGTCTATTATAAATTGGTTTAATTATATCATTAATAAAAACATCATCACTATCAAAGTTTTTGAGATCTCTTACATAATTATTAAATCCCTTTACCTCTGTTTTAGAATGTTGCCATTTACTATATTTTTTTTTTGTTTTAGACAAAAAAATTCTGATACTATGATCTTTGCTTTCAATAATATTTAATTTTCGTTCAATAATATAATTAAAAAATTCATTTAATTGAGTTTTTGAAACTGGTTTAAATGATTTTTTTCGAAAATTTTTTAGAAAAATTTCATAATCATATTTATTTTTCCAAGTATTTAAAAATTTGTAGTTTGCTCCCCATGGTCCTCCAACACTAGCAACAACATTTTGCTTAAGAAAGGTCAATTCCTCAGCTACACTACCATGGTGAGTAATACCTAATATATTTGTATTTTTTGCAAGATATAAAATAGAAGTATTTTTTTTTAAAAAGACTATTCTATCATTATTACGATATTTTTTAAATATTTTCTGAAATGCTACTTTATCTCCTGGATAATTAATAAAATCCATTCCAGGGTGAGGTTTAATAAATACTTTATCGAAATAATTATTTTCTAAACATTTATCTATACTAAATGTTGTCCAATCATAAATATCCTCAAAATCATCTATTCCAAAACAGTATTGAGCATCATTGAATGCATGAAGAAAAATGGCTGCTATTAATTGATTTTTATTTATATGAATTTTTTTATTTTCATAATTAAGAATAAATTCTTTTGAATTATCATTAGAATTTTCATGTGTGAGATATGACATAATCTTTCCTGGATTTTTAAATCTTATTTTAAAATAATTATTTATTAATTTTATATTTTCTTTATTTATACTTTTTATTTTTTTTTTGTCAGCAATCCATGGGTTAGGTCTATTTAAATTTTTATTGATTAGAAATTTTTTTTTATAATGGTGTATATCAATATTTGGTATTCCCAAAGATAACAGTTTTCTTACCCATAAATTTTGTAAATATAAAGGCTCGGGAAATATCGTATAAGATTTTTTTGAAAAATTTTCATATCTACCTAATATAGATTTTGATTTTAAAGAATAAAATATACTATAAAAAAAAATTTTAAATAAAGAGTAAGAATAAGAAAATTTTCCACCTCTAATTGGATTTTTTCTCAAATAAGTAGATGCCACTAAATCTCCAATTTGAACATTTTGGAATTTAAATTTTAAAAAATCTATTTTTTTAGAAAAAATTATAATTTTAAAAAAATAAAATAAAGATAGAATAAGAGAGAGCATTTTTAAAAAGTAATTATAAATAAAATTTATTTCAGCATTGAAAATCTCAAAATCAAATCCTTTATAAGAAAAATTAATTTTTTTTTTTAAAAGCAATTTGCTATCGATAGAACTTGGGTTAAATTTCAATTTATTGTTTATTTTTTTGACATTTAAAAAACTTATTTTTTTTTTATTATTAAATAATAAAAACTTTATTTTATTTTTTAAGTGACTTACTTCAAATTCATCAAGTAAAATTATTCTTATTTTATTATTTACTTTTTTATTTGATATCTTAAAAGCAGCATTAATTACTTCAAGTATCCATCCCATTCCAACAAATTTAACAGTGTAAAGATTTATTATTTTAGATTTAGTCATTTTATTTAACACCAACAATAAAATCAGGATCAAAACTTCTTTTTATTTTTTGTTTTTTAAAAAATAATAAATTTTGTTTTTTTTGTTTTTTTGCAATATTTATTGCAAATTTTTTAATACTAATAGGAATACCTGTACAAATATTTTTTGGTCCCTCTTTATTATTCATAGAAAATCTTATGATCATTTTGGCAGCATCTTTTACGTTCATATAATCTCTTATTTGCTTTCCCTCACCTAAGTTAATTTCTTCATTTTTTTTTAGTTTATTTACTATAAGAGGATATAATCTTTCTGGTTTTTCATTTTCTCCATATAGATAAAATACTCTGCACCATTTAAATTTAGTCTTAGTCGATTTAAAAAATTTACTAAGTATAAGATAAACTGATGCTTTACAGGCAGAATAAAGTACTTTTGGTGAAAGTTTTGTATTAATGCTTAAGTATTTATCATTGGTATCATATTCAAAAGAAGTCCCTATACCAATAAATTTTTTTACACCACACTCTGCTGCAGCTTTAGCTAAATTAATTGTGCCGGTTAAACATTCAAAGTTTTTTTCTGAGACTAGATAATCTTTAGGATCGACATACCAGGCTGCATGTATAAGAATATCTACATTTTTTAATTTTTTTTTTAGCGAAAAATAACTTTCATTAAATAAATCTTTTGAATACTTAAATTTTAAAGATTTCTGTGACCAATAGTATTTTGGCTTTTTTCTGCATAAAATTGTAATACTTTTGAAATTTTGATTCAAAAGTTGTTTTGCAATTTGACTACCAAGAAATCCTGTACCCCCAGTTATTAAAATATTTACTTTTTTTGATTTCATCTAAAATTTTAAGCTATATTAATATAAATATTATTTTAATCAGTTTTGCAATTATTCCAATCTTTATAAACTTGATTTTTTAATATATTCTGCGAGTCTAAAATCCTCTATTTCATCGATATCAACAGCTCTGTATTTTGGAACTAGATAACTAGAAGTTTTTTTTGAAAATATATTATTTTTTTTTTTTAAATAGTCGCTTTTAAAAATATAAAAAGTTCCACTGTCGTGAAATAATTTTTGCAGGTCCTGTGACCTTTTCGCCATGTTTCTGGGTGAACTTGGGAATATAAAATTTCCAATTTTTTTTAAAGATCTTAAGGGGCTATGACTATATTTTCTTATAGCATATAAAGCCTCAGAATGTGTATTGCTAAAAATTTTCAAAGCATTTTTAAGATCTTTTACTATTAGGAGTGGTGCGGTACAATAAATACAAAAAATATTGACTTCTTGTTCTAGGTTAATCTTAGTTACAACATCATTTAAAACTTTTTTTGTACTTGCAAAGTCATTTGATAAATTCTTACTTCGCAAAAATGGTACCTCTGCACCATATTTTAAAGCAATTTCTTTAATTTTGGGGGAGTCTGTACTTACAATAATTCTCTCAAATAGTTTACTTTTTTTAGCTAATTTTATTGAATAGTATATCAATGGTTTTCCACAAAAAAATTTTATATTTTTATTTTTTATCCTTTTGCTGTTTTTTCTAGCTGGAATTATACAAATGTTTTTCATCTATAATTGTTAATAAATTTATTTATACATTTAGAAACATAAATTTGCTCATCCTTTTTTAGACCTACATATATTGGTAAAGAAATAGCTTGATTAAAATATTTCTCTGAATTTTGAAACACTTTTTTTTTAATATTTAAATTTTTGTAAAAAGGATGATAGTGAACAGGTATATAGTGAACATTTAAAAATATTTTTTTTGATTTAAGAAATTTAATTAAATTATTTCTAATATTAGCTTTGTTTGAAATAATTCTGATTACATATAAATGGTAACTAGAATAATTATAATTTTTAATTTTAAGTGGGAGGATATTTTTATTTTCTTTAAAAATTTGATCATATCTTCTTGCAATTTTATTTCTTTCTTTAATAAAAAATTTAAGTTTTTTTAATTGAGAGATTCCAAGCGATGCATGAATGTCACTCAATCTAAAATTGAATCCTAAATCTCTTTGTTCATAATACCAATCGCCAATTTTGTGTTTAATTTTTTTACTTAGATTTTTTTCAATTCCATGTGTTCTTAACATTTTCATTTTTTGAGCTAATTTTTTTTTATTTGTCAAAGCCACACCACCTTCTCCAGTTGTAATTGGTTTAACTGGATGAAAGCTCATAACAACAATATCTGACCATTTACAACTACCCACGATTTCATGATGATGTTTTGCGCCTATTGAGTGAGAGGCATCTTCAAGTATTTTAAAATTATATTTTTTTGACAGTTTCCATATCTCTTTTTGATCTGTGGGTTGTCCTGCAAAATGAACGGGAATTAATAATTTAGGTAGTTGATTTTTATTTTTTGCTTCAAGTAGTTTTTTTTTTAAGAATAAAATTGACATATTCCCAGTCTCTAAATCTATGTCTACAAAATCAATTTTTGCACCGCAATGTAGAGCCGAATTAGCTGTCGAAACAAATGTGTTTGGTGAAGTCCAAACCAAATCATTTTTTTTTAATCCTAAAGCTCTACATGCTAACATTAGGCAACTTGTTGCGCTATTTGTTGATACAGCATATTTGGCTGAAGTTTTTTTTTTAAGATTATTTTCAAATTTTTCAACAGTCGGGCCTTGTGTTAAAAAATTAGATTTTAATATTTTATTAACAGAATTTATATCTTTTTTATCTAAGTATTGCCTACCATAAGATATGATTTTATTTCGTTTTTTTTTCAATTTCTTTAATAGTTAAATAATTTTTATTATTTAAAGAAGTATACTCAAAATTCCATTTAACTAGTTTTCCACCTTGAGTAACTCTCTTCTTATAATACTGTAAATTTAAATTATCAAAAGTTATAGTTGGATAAATAATATAATGATCGTTAAATTCATACGTGGCATGTGATTCATCTGCAGAACACATTATTTCATGAATTTTTTCTCCTGGTCTAATACCTATGATTTTTATAGGTTTTGATTTATTTATAGCAAATGCTAAATCTATTATTCTGAAAGATGACATTTTAGGAATAAATATTTCGCCTCCATGCATTTTCGTTAGATTTTTTAGAACAAAATTAACTCCCTCATCTAAAGAAATCCAAAATCTTGTCATTTTATTATCTGTAATTGGGAAAAATTTTGATCCATTTTTATTTAATTCCTTTAAAAAAGGAATAATTGAGCCTCTAGAACCAACCACATTTCCATATCTGACAACTGAAAAATTTGTCTTAGGTTTTCCTGATAAATTGTTTGCTGCTATAAAAAGTTTATCTGCTGCTAGTTTTGTTGCACCATAAAGATTAATTGGATTAACTGCTTTGTCTGTTGATAGAGCAATAACTTTTTCAACTTTCGTTTCTAAAGATGCTTTTATTATATTCTCAGCACCATATATATTAGTTTTAATAAATTCGATTGGATTATATTCAGCTGTATCGACAATTTTTAAAGCAGCAGCATGAACTACAATATCTACTTCACTTAAAGCTAATTTAATTCTATCATAATCTCTAACATCGCCAATAAAGTATCGTATTTTTTTATCTAATTTTAATTTAGAAAATTTTTTTTTCATTTCGTATTGTTTCATTTCATCTCGTGAAAAAATTATTAATTTTTTTATTGCAAACTCTTTTAAAATTTTTTCAGAGAACTTCTGACCAAAAGAACCCGTACCACCAGTAACAAGGACAGTTTTATTTTTCATAATTTTTAATAATTAAAATATTCAGATTCTTTAAATGTTTTACCTATTTTATCTTTCTCTGAAACTAATGGATTTTCTTTTAAAGGCCAATCTATATTTAAGTCCTTATCTTGCCAGTGTATACAGTTTTCCTCTTGTGGATTATAATAATTTGTTAAATGATAAAAAACTTTAGCAGTTTTTGATACCACGTAAAAACCATGGGCAAAACCTTCTGGAATCCAGAATAAATTATTATTTTCTTCATTAAGAGTAACACCGACCCATTTACCAAAAGTTTTGGAATTTTTTCTAATGTCCACTGCTACATCAAATATCTCTCCTTCTATTACTTGCACTAGCTTTCCTTGGGCAGCCTTTTCTGATTGATAATGAAGGCCTCTTATTACATTTCCAACTGATTTACTCAGATTATTCTGTACAAAATTTATTTCTCTTTTGATAAATTTATTTATTTCTAATTGTCTATACGTCTCTAATGTAGAGCCTCTTGGATCTTTAAATTCTTTTGGCTTTATTAAATAAAGGTCCTCAATTTCTTGTTTTTCGTAAATCATATAAAATAAGTTAATTAACTTTTAAATTTGAATACTACTATTAAAAAAAACTCCATTTTGCAACTTTAAAGCCCTATCACAAAATTTTAAAATTTCTGGTCTATGTGAAATTACTATTATTGTGTATTTGGTCTTAAGTTTCTGTATTAATTCTGAAATTTCTTTTTCAAGCTTTTCATCTAATGCACTGGTTGGTTCATCAAAGATTAAAATTTGACTCCCTTTATATAATGCTCTAGCAATTGCAATTCTTTGTATCTGACCTCCAGAAATATTAGAGCCGCTTTCTCCAACTTTTGAGTGAAAACCATTATCTAATTTTTTTAGCAGACTGTCTAATTTTACATCGTGTATTATTTTATCAATTCTTTTTTCATCATAATCAAAAGAATTCAATTTGATATTTACCAAAATACTATCATCAAGCATAAAAATATTTTGTGATACATACCCCATTATATTTTGCCAAGAGTTTAATTGATCTTTTAAGGGTTTTTTATTTAATGATATCGTCCCACTCTGTGGCTCTATTAATCCCATTAATATATTAATAAATGTTGTTTTGCCAGTTCCACTTGGTCCAACTATGCCAACTGCTTCATTTTTTTTAATTTTAAAATTCACTTTGTTTAAAATAGGCTTTCCAGCCTCATACTCAAAGCTCAAATCTTTAATTTCTAAATTTTCAAATTCTAGTTCCTCTATTCTATTAATTGATATTTTAGTAGAACCTCTGATATTTTTAAATTCCTCATACAACAAACTAATTACTGGTAAATTGTATACGATCAATTGTATGCTTGCCAAAATCTTATTTATTGATGGCATTAGTCTAAATGATGCTGCTGCAAAAAGTGCAAGTACTCCAATTATTTCATTTCCTGAATAATTAGATTGTTTCAAAACGTAAAATAAAACCATAAAAGTCAGAACAGCCAAAGTTTCAAACCATTGCCTCGGAATACTTGAAAGAAAATTGATTTTTTTTGCCATATCACACGATTTTTGACAATTTTCGTAAAAATTGTTGAAAAAAAAATTTTCTGATTTATATACTCGTATTTCCTTAATACCTTTTATAGCCTCTTGAACATATTTTATTTTTTCAGAGTCAGCATTTTGACGATTAATACCCCATTGCTTAATTCTTTTATTATTTAGTAAATAAAAACCAGCGGCAGAAAAGCCAAAAATTAAAATTATAATAATTGTACCTTTGGTGTTTATAATTAAAAGTAAAATTGAAATAGCTGTAAAAACAAAAATTTCTGAAAGTAGTATTACTAGTGATTGCAATGTATTGGTAAGAATGTTTACTTCATTTACTATATTTCTTATTATAAGCGATGAATTAGTCCTCAAAAAAAATGATAAAGGCATTTTCAGGTAACCTTTAAACATCTCTTTTGATAGCTCTAATTGAATTTTAAAAACAAAATTACTTTGCGACCAATTAAAATAAATTAAAAAAGCGTTCTTTAAAATATAAATAAACAAGACAAATCCAATCGCATAGACAAAAAAGCTATCACTTTTTAAATCAAAATTATTTTTAAATAAATATCCAATATTAGAGAAATTTTTTAAAGACTCAGGATCTAAAATTAAAGCTGTGATAGGCAAGATTAAACCAACACCAAATAACTCCAAAATTGTTGCACAGATTATTAGAAAAAAAATGAAAAAAAAAAGTTTTTTTTGATTTTTAGAAAGTATGAATGATAGGCTTTTTAATATTGACATTAAGTTTATTTAATAAATTTTAAATTTTTAAAATACAAAATTTTTTTTAATAAGTTTATAATATATATCTTTCCTCTTCCAGAGTTGTCTGAAAAATTAAAATCTTTAAAAATAGTTTTTTTTTTGAGTTTTTTAATTTCTTTTAAATAAAGTGACATATACTGTTCGTAGATTTTTAGGTAGGCTTGAAAACTCACCTCGTAACTACCTAAAAAAAAATATTTATTAAAATATTTTAGGTCATGAAAATGAAAAAAAATGAGTTGATATATTTTATTGGTAAGTTTATTTTTTATATGAAAGTTTTTTTTATTATTAAGCAAACTATAATCTATTAAATTCCATGGAGCTAAGCCTGCGCCTGAATGTTCTGAAATGTAGACTTGTTTAAATTTTTTTGGCCAGATATCTAAATATTTTTGATCTCCAAATTTACCTTTTTCAACTCTATTAAAGCACCATCTTAAACATTTTTTTCTCCAATCTTGTAAAATTTTATTTCCAACTGAATTATTTTTGAAATATAAGAATTGAACACAATATATGCCGTTAGTTTTTGATTGATCGTATTTTTTAGCGTAATTATGTTTTGTAATTACACAAGAATATTTTTTAAAGTTTTTAAAAAATTTGTAAGGATAAGAAAAAAAAAATAAGTCTGAATCTAAATAAATACAATCTTTCAACTTAAACTTTTTAAATAGATAAATTAAAGTAGATCCAGTACAAGTCCAAAAGTACTCAGTAGGAGTCCTAGTTTTTTTAATTTTTAGTAAACTTTTATCTTCAAATTCTGATAAACTAATTACTGTAATATTTTTATAATTTTTATTTCTTAAGTAATTTAAAGTCAATTCATCAAAAGCAAAAATGTATAAATGAAAATGTTTAACATTTTTTTGAAGTGATTTATAAAGAAGAATGCCTCTTGGTAGATACTTAGCGTTAAATAGAGTACAAAAATTTTTCATTTAATTTTTTTTGCTAACAAAACATTATCAAGAAACAGATCATTATTTTTTGGTAAAATTAGATTTAGTATTATAGCTAATAAATTTATTGGTGAGATTATTAAAAATTTTATTAGATAATTCAAAAAAATAAAATTAGTAAAAATTTTTTTTTCAATACCTGATATTATTAATTGAAATATACATTCAATCCCAACAGTTGACTTTTTATATTCTAATATCTTAAAATTATTTTTTTCAAATAGATATTTAATTCCAAAAGAAGAGTATCTGCCAAAATCATATGGTTTTTCGTGCTCATCCCAAATAAATGGCACTGTAATTAAAACATGTCCACCTGGTTTTAGAACTCTTGTAATTTCAGATAAAAATTCCTTTGGTTCAAATATATGCTCAAAAACTTGGAATGTTAAGATGGAGTCGAAACTCTCATCCCTAAATGGAATTTTTTTTCCGTCATAATAATAATCTGCTATATTTCTTTCTTTTTGAAGATCAGTTTCTATTTCTATACCAATGTAATCTGAAGTTTTTTTAAAAATATTCTCATATTGTTTTGCTCCACATCCTATATCCAATGTTTTGCCATTTATGTTGCTTGCCAATGTCTCTATATTTTTTTTTAAGTTGTACCTCGCGATGTAAAAAGGCTCAAAAATACAAAACTTGTTAGGTACTAATGAAAACTGAATTAGTTTTGATTTTAAATAATTGATCATTTTATTTTAAAAAATAGATCATGGAAATATATAGAAAAAATATGCGGTTTCACTATTTCATCATGAATTAATTTGTAATTTGTTAGTGATTTTATCAATTTTTTTTTTGAAAAAACCCAAGAAGAATAGGATGATCCATATATTTGCTCTGGAACTTTTTCAACATAAATACTATTTTTTGTCGATATCTTCATAGGTGTTTTTAAGATAATCAAATAATCAGCATTTAATTTATTTATTTTATAAATAATTTTTTTGTAATCCTTAATGTACTGCAAAGAACTTGAAAGCAGAAATATATCAATTTGCTCATTTTTCTTGTTTTTTATAAGTTCATCTAAATTGTAATAAAATTTAAGACTTTTATCTTTAAATTCTTTTTTTCCTATTTTAACAAAAGCTTTTTGTTCAACTACCGACCATTTGATCTTTTTTTTAGAAGAGAATATACCTCTATATCTGTAATATGTGCTGCCTAACGAACCACCAAAATCTATGATTTTTATTAGATTTTTTTTTTTTGCTAAATTGATCATTATTTTTTGAAATTTAATATTTCTGTGAGGTTTATTAAATATTATAGAATCGATTTCAAATTTTGTTTTAGAATTTTTTGTAATTAATGCAGCTTTTCTCACCTTACTAATTATATTTTTGTCATTGTACCCTACGCTTTTTTTTTGAGCTAGTGCCCACGTTTTATATGGGCCAGAGTAATATTTGTAAAAATGAAA
>MDTG01056320.1_pt1 | contig 11084 bp, 9 predicted proteins | sample 811421 | NCBI WGS metagenome assembly MDTG01 (sample SAMN05326645, study PRJNA326480) | marine metagenome | isolation source: seawater | place: Pacific Ocean: South East | collected 2011
ATGTTAGACAAACATCCCGACTATAAAATTATAAATGTAGATGTACTGACTTATGCAGGGAATCTGGAAAACTTAAAAGATATATCTGACAATGCTAACTATACCTTAGTCAAAGCTGACATTAGAGATAGAGAGAAGATGGAAGAGATTTTTTCATCATATGATGTTGACACAGTAATCAACTTTGCTGCAGAGTCGCATGTAGATAGAAGTATCGAAGAACCAGAGGTGTTTTTAACAACCAATGTTATAGGTACTCAAGTATTACTTGATATAGCTAAAAAACTTTGGAAGATTAATTCAGAGGATAAATACTGCAAAGAGTATAAGCCAGGCGTTAAATTTCTTCAGGTATCTACTGATGAAGTATATGGCGAATTAGGAGAAACAGGTATGTTTATAGAAACGATGCCATTAATGCCTAATAGTCCATATTCTGCATCAAAGGCAAGTGCAGACATGATTGTGAGAGCATATCATGAGACATTTGGAATGCCTGTAAATATTACAAGATGTAGCAATAATTATGGACCATATCAGTTTCCTGAAAAATTAATACCTCTTATGATAAACAACTGCTTGAATGAGAAAGAGCTACCTGTTTATGGTGATGGAATGCAGGTAAGAGATTGGCTACACGTTTCTGATCATTGTTCTGCCATTGACATAGTTCTACATAAAGGTATGAATGGAGAAATCTATAACATAGGTGGAAATAATGAAAAAGCTAATATTGAAATTGTAAAACTGATTATTAAAACACTTGGTAAATCTGAAAGACTAATTAAATATGTTAAAGACCGCCCAGGGCATGATAGAAGATATGCTGTTGATAATACAAAAATTACTACTCAATTAGGTTGGGAACCTGCTTATACTTTTGAACAAGGTATGAAAGAGACTATTGAATGGTATTTGAATAATATGGATTGGATTGAGAATATTGTATCAGGTGATTATGTGAAATATTATGAGCAGATGTATCACAACATTAGTGATGAGGTTACAGCTACGAAAGAATAAGAATGATGCAACATCAATAAAGCCTATTTGGGGCAAATAAATAAGAACTAGGGAGTTAAAACTATGAATAATATTGATGCTAACTTAAAAATACTAATCACGGGTGCTGCCGGTTTCATAGGTTTCCATCTATCCACATTATTACTTAATAAATCCTATCAGGTAATAGGTGTGGATAATTTGAACAAATACTATGACCCAAAACTTAAAGAAAATCGTTTGAAAAATCTAAAACAATATAATAACTTTACTTTCTATAGAGTTGACTTAAAGGACAAGTCATCAGTAGATGATATATTTTCTACTCACAAGCCAGAGTATGTAATCAACTTAGCAGCCCAAGCAGGAGTCCGATACTCCATAGAAAATCCCTATGTTTATGTTGATTCTAATCTTATCGGATTTATGAATATTGTTGAGGCATGCAGGAATAATCCAGTTAAACATTTGTTATATGCATCATCAAGCTCAGTTTATGGTGGGAATAAAGTAGCACCATTTTCAACAAATCACAATGTAGATCATCCTGTTAGTCTTTATGCAGTAACTAAGAAATCAAATGAATTAATGGCTCATACATATAGTCATTTATATGGTATTCCAACAACAGGGCTTAGATTCTTTACTGTATATGGACCTTGGGGAAGGCCAGATATGGCTTACTTTTCTTTTGCTAAGAACATATTAGAAGGTAAAATCATTAATGTGTATAATCATGGTAAGATGGAAAGGGATTTTACTTATATAGATGATATTGTTGAAGGAATCTATAAATTGATACCACTAGCACCCAAACCCGATGAAACATGGAATGAAACGGAGGGTGATATTAGTAGTAGTTTTGCACCCTATAAAATATATAACATTGGAAATAATCAGCCTGTTCAATTAGAAAAATTTATATCTGTTTTAGAAAGTAGATTAGGAAAAAAGGCTATCAAAAACTATATGGACATGCAACCTGGAGATGTCCTAAGGACCTATGCGGATGTATCCGATTTAGAAAAAGATATTGATTTTAAACCTAGTACAAGAATAGAAGATGGATTAGGTAAATTTGTAGAGTGGTATAGAGCGTACTATAAAGTGTAACATTTAAATTTAAAGGAGGACTGACATAATGAAAATTACAGTAGTAGGAATCGGCTATGTTGGATTGTCCAATGCAGTACTATTAGCGAAATATAATGAAGTTATAGCACTTGATATTATTCAAGAAAAAGTAGATATGATTAATAATAGAAAATCCCCAATTGTAGACGCAGAAATTGAAGAATTTTTAGCTGCCAAGGAATTAAATTTAATAGCTACAACAGATGTATATAAAGCATATGAAGATGCTGAATATGTCATTATCTCAACACCAACTAATTATGACCCTGAAAAGGATTATTTTAATACAAGAACAGTTGAAGCAGTCATTGCTAATGTATTAGCGATTAACCCAGATGCAACTATGATTATTAAGTCAACTGTGCCCGTCGGGTATACAGAAAAAGTTAGAACAATGTTTGAAACAGATAACATTATATTTTCACCTGAGTTTTTAAGAGAAGGAAAGGCTCTATATGATAACTTATATCCATCTAGAATAATCGTTGGAGAACAGTCAGAAAGAGCTAAGAAATTTGCTGATTTATTGGTTGCGGGAGCAGTAAAAGAAGATATTTCAGTTCTCTTTACGAATTCAACAGAAGCTGAAGCTATAAAACTTTTTTCTAATACGTACCTTGCAATGAGAGTTGCGTACTTTAATGAATTAGATACTTATGCAGAAGTAAGAGGATTAAATACAAAACAAATCATAGAAGGGGTTGGACTTGACCCAAGGATAGGTAGTCATTATAATAATCCTTCATTTGGATATGGTGGATACTGTCTACCTAAAGATACTAAGCAGTTAAGAGCTAACTATGCTGATGTTCCAAATAATATTATTGGCGCAATTGTTGATGCTAATAGGACCAGAAAAGATCATATTGCTCAAATGATTCTAGCAAAGAAGCCAAGTGTTGTTGGAATTTATAGGCTAACTATGAAAACAGATTCGGATAACTTTAGAGCTTCATCTATTCAAGGGATTATGAAGCGTATAAAAGCAAAAGGGATAGAAGTAATCGTTTACGAACCTGTATTAAAAGAAGATGAGTTTTTCCATTCTAGAGTAATAAGAGACCTTGATGAGTTTAAACAAATATCAGATGTTATTGTGACTAATCGTTTATCTAGTGGTCTTGTAGATGTTAAAGATAAGGTGTATACAAGAGATTTATATAATAGGGATTAATATAGGCTGAGAGGGGGGAGTTTATGAAAGTACGTAAAGCAATTATACCAGCAGCTGGTTTAGGAACTAGATTTTTACCAGCTACAAAAGCACAACCAAAAGAAATGTTACCCATAGTGGATAAACCTACATTACAATATATTATCGAGGAAGCAGTAAGGTCTGGAATAGAAGAAATTTTAATTATTACGGGAAGAAATAAAACATCTATTGAAAATCATTTTGATAAATCAGTAGAGCTTGAGCTCGAACTTGAGAAAAAAGGGAAAGATGACTTGCTTAAAGAAATAAGACAAATTTCTGATATGGTTAATATTCACTACATACGTCAAAAAGAACCTAGAGGACTTGGGCATGCTATACATTGTGCGAAAAGCTTTATTGGAGAGGAGCCCTTTGCAGTACTTTTAGGAGATGACATTGTTCATGCCAGAAAGCCTTGTCTAAAGCAAATGATTGAAGCCTATGATGAGTACAAGACATCAATATTAGGGGTACAAGAAGTAGCTAAAGAAGATGTAAGTAAATATGGCATTGTTGATGGAAAGCATATAGAGGATAGAGTATATAAAGTTAAAGGTTTAGTAGAGAAACCTGCTACGGAAAATGCGCCTTCAAATGTAGCTATACTAGGAAGATACATCATTAATCCTGCTATCTTCGAGATACTTGAACATACAAAGCCAGGAAAAGGTGGAGAGATACAACTTACAGATGCACTGAAGGAGTTAGCTGAGCAAGAAGCTATGTATGCTTATAACTTCGAAGGTAAAAGATATGATGTTGGAAACAAACAGGGATTTTTGGAAGCTACCGTAGAATATGCTTTAAGAAGAAAAGATTTAAGAGATGAGTTTTTAGAATACCTTTTAAAGGTAACTAAAATTGAAGCAAATAGTGTTGAGTTTGATGAAGTGGCATTAGCTAAAGAGGATTAGCAATTTTATAGACAACAAAGGTTTGAATAAGTACAGGTTAGAAGATTTGCAATATCCTAATTATATACCTATATAATAGAAGAAGATAAGTATTTGAAGATCTGAAAAGAAGATTTTTGCAAGATAAATAACAATATTGATGATTGTAGTAGATAACATAATGATAAAATCGAAATATGATGACAGGAAGAAGAGCTTAGTTGAAGAATACTAAAAATATAGGGGCTTTTCTTCCATTTTTATTGCTAAATTTTATGAGTAGGGATGGAGGAGGACTCGTAGAAATTATCAATTATAAGAGCGCTTATACAGATAACATAATTTGACTTTAATTAACTAAAATTGTATATTATTTATAGAACTAAAAATTTTGGAGTGAACTTTATGAAGAAAAAAATTAGAAGTGTATTATTGATGTTTGTAGATATTATAGCTATATGTTTATCCTTTATTCTAGCTTTTGCAATTAGATTTGATGGAAATTTTATGGAAAGTACACTAGCTACTAAATATTTCGATGTTTTCTCACAAAACATACTAACTATTATGTTAATAAAAATAGTTATTTTTTATGCTTTCAAGATGTATGATAGTTTGTGGAGATATGCAAGTATAGAGGAATTAGTACAGATAGTTACAGCGTCTTTTGTTGCTACTACAGGTTTTGTGAGTTATTTTGTGATTATGCAGTTACATTTGCCACGTAGTATATATATTTTAACACTTATTGTAGATATAATTCTGATAGGGAGTATAAGATTTAGTTATAGGGCTTTTAGAAAAATAAAAAATAATAGCATTGTGAATAGTAATAATTTTAAGCGCGTAATGGTAGTTGGGGCAGGTCAAGCTGGTGCAATGGTTATCAAAGAGCTTAAAAATCATGATGAACTTTATAGTAAACCAGTTGTAGTTGTTGACGATGATGATAGCAAATTAGGAAAAACTATAAATGGTGTTCCAGTTTTAGGTGATAGATATCATATAAAAAAGCTTGCTGAAAGAAAAAAAGTTGATGAGATAATTATAGCGATGCCTTCTGCCTCAAAGAGTGACATTCGAGAAATTGTAGAAGAGTGTAGTAGAACAAAATGTAAGCTTAGAATTGTTCCGGGTATGTTTGAACTTATAGATGGTAAAGTAAGTATAAAAGAAATTAGAGATGTTGATATAGAGGATCTTCTAGGTAGAGAACCAGTAAAAGTAGATATTGAAGAAATGAGTCATTACTTAAAGAGTAAAGTTGCTTTAGTAACTGGCGGTGGCGGTTCAATTGGTTCAGAATTATGCCGTCAGATAGTAACCTTTCAGCCTAAAAAGCTTATAATATTAGATATCTATGAAAATAATGTCTATGATATACAAAATGAGCTTAAAAGAAACCATCCAGATCTTAATATGGATGTTCTGATAGCATCTGTAAGAGATAGAAAAAGACTAGAAGAAATTTTTGCAAGATATAACCCAAATGTAGTTTTCCATGCTGCAGCCCATAAACACGTTCCATTGATGGAAGCAAGTCCTCAGGAAGCCATTAAAAATAATGTTTTTGGGACACTTAATGTAGCTGAATGTGCTGATTTATATAAAGCTGAAAAGTTTGTTCTTATATCAACTGACAAAGCAGTAAACCCAACAAATGTTATGGGTGCTACTAAACGTATGGCTGAGATGATTGTTCAAACTATGAGTAAAAAAAGTCAAACTGAGTTTGTGGCCGTTAGATTTGGAAATGTACTAGGTAGTAATGGCAGCGTAATTCCACTTTTTAAAAAGCAAATATCATCTGGTGGCCCTGTAACTGTTACCCATTCGGAGGTAACACGTTATTTTATGACTATTCCAGAAGCCGTACAGCTTGTGATTCAAGCTGGTGCAATGGCTAAAGGTGGAGAGATATTTGTTTTAGATATGGGTGAACCAGTAAAGATAGTTGATCTTGCGGAGAACTTGATTAGACTATCGGGCTTTGAACCGTATCAGGATATGGATATTCAGTTTGTAGGGCTTAGGCCAGGAGAAAAATTATATGAAGAGCTTTTAATGGATGAAGAAGGTCTAACTGAAACAAAGCACAATAAAATATTTATTGGAAAACCTTTAAATATAGATTATAAAGTGCTGAGAGCGCAATTAACAACTCTTAGAGAGTTAATAGATGCTGATAGAGAAGATCTAATGAGCCAGATTGAACATATGGTTCCAACATATATGAGAATAAGCTGATTAATTGTGAAAAAATTTTATAGTTTGAATTAAGTTATCAAAATATCAATATGTAAACCTCATGACCAGAGATAGGCACATGGGGTTTTAGCTATGCAAAATTTACAGAAATTTCTTAGGTTAAAACTCTGTAAAAAATGTAAAAAAAAGAGGGAAAAAAGAAAGCATGTCGAATTAATTATAATAAGTAGGCATTTTTGCCTATATTTTGCGTTGGAAAAGAACTATATAATTAAGTAAATGATAGGTTAAATTAATTAGACTATTTTAGGGGTAAGGTACTAATAGAATAATAAAATAGTTTGATAGAGGTAAAAACTCGAATAAATTCATATATTTATGCAAAGAAGAAAGGATTGAAATGATGCAAGAAATGGAATATGAGATTGATCTAAGAGAAATTTTTGAAATCATACGTAAAAGAATCTGGATTGTTGCATTAATAACAGTTTTATCTATCGCAGGTAGTGGAATTATAAGCTATTTCATACTAGACCCTATATTCCAAACATCTACTACCCTCATAGTAAGTAAACCTAATGACGAAGAGTCCATGATTCAATACTCAGATGTCTTACTGAGTCAAAAACTTGTTAAAACATATGGTGAAATAATAAAGAGTAGAAGTGTATCAAGACAGGTTATAGAGCAGTTGAGCTTAGATATTACTCCAGAACAGCTAAAAAATATGATAGCAGTAAGCCCTGTAAGAGATACAGAAATAGTTCAAATTAAGGTAACTCTTACTAACCCCGTGCTGGCTTCAGACATAGCTAACAAGTTGGCGGAAGTTTTTATGAAGGAGATAAAAAGGATTATGAAGGTTGATAATGTCAAGGTTATCGATAAAGCAGAAATTCCTCTAGCACCTGTTAAACCTAGACCTAAGATGAATATGTTAATAGCGGGATTTTTGGGGATTATGTTGGGACTAGGAAGTGTATTTCTACTTGAATTCCTCGATAATACTATTAAAACTCCAAATGATATTGAGAAATATTTGGATTTATCTGTGATTGGAACAATACCTTTTGTAGATGAAAAAAAAGCTGACATCTAGATTGGAGTGTAAATAATGAGTTTAAGCAAATTAATATCATTAACTAATCCTAAGTCACCTATAACAGAGGCATATAGGACACTTAGAACTAATATACAGTTTTCAAGTCTTGATAAGGATATAAAGACTATTTGTGTAACTAGTTCGGTACCAGGAGAAGGAAAGAGTACAACGATATGTAATTTAGCCATAACAATGGCTCAAGCAAATAAAAAAGTATTACTAATCGATGCAGATCTAAGAAAACCAACGGTCCATAAGCAGTTTAAACAACATAATGGAATAGGCCTAACAAATATATTAGTTCAAGATAGGCCCATAGAAGAAGTAGTAAAATCAACACCAGTAAAGGGGTTGGATATATTAACGTCAGGACCAAAACCACCTAATCCATCTGAAATACTAGGGTCTAATGCTATGAAGGAATTTATTGAGAGGGTTAAAGAAAAATATGATAGGGTTCTTATAGATTGTCCTCCTGTTTGTGCAGTAACAGATCCAGCTTTAATATCAACGATAGTGGACGGAACTATACTTGTAGTAAGTGCTGGAAGAACACACATAGAGGAAGCGAAGAGATCTAAGCAGCTATTAGATAATGTTAATGCAAATATTTTAGGTGTAGTGTTAAATAAGATTCCAGTCAATTCACATGGGTATTATAGTAAATATTACTATTATCAGTACTATTATGATGATTCAGAAAGCTAAATTTATATCATAGGAGGGTAAAATGATAGATATTCATTGTCACATTATTCCAGGGATAGATGATGGAGCAAGGGATATGGAAGAAGCCATAAAGATGGCTCGTATTGCATATAAAGACGGTATAACAGATATAGTAGCTACACCTCACTTCATGGAAGAAGGAATGTATAGGAACAACAATGAAATAAGTGGAAAAGTAGATGAACTTAATAGGGTTATGGAAAAAGAGGGGATAAATATAAAAATAATGATGGGTAACGAAGTATATATATCACCTAACTTGCCAGAACTCCTAGAATTAGGACAAGTTAATACTATAAATAACACACAATATTTGCTGATGGAATTTCCAATGTTTGATATACCAAACTATACAGAAGATGTCATATACAGACTGAAGCTTATGGGTATAACTCCTATTATAGCTCACCCAGAAAGATATAGGGAAGTTATTGAGAATCCAAACATTTTAATTAAATTTATCGAGCAAGGAGTATTGTTACAAGCGAATAGTGGTAGTATCACGGGGAAATTTGGAGAAAAGATTGGTATGACGGTAGATACTCTGATATCTCAGAATATGATTCATTTAGTATCCAGTGATGGACATTCTTCAAGGGGTAGAACACCTAAACTTAAAAGGGCTTATGAAAAGGTGAAAGCAATACATGGACAAGCCAAAGCTAATAAATTATTTTATAGTAATCCTGAGAGTGTAGTAAATAATCAGACTATTATCATTGATGAACCGATAGCTATAAATAAAAGAAAAAGTAAAGTAAACAGTGTATTTCAAATGTTTATGAGACCAGCAAAGAATAGTCTATCTAGATAGAATTATGTTAAAAGAAATAAGGGCTTTTATTCAAATGGGTATTATTGCCTATATTCTATATGGCAAAGGAACTATATAATTAAGTGAAGAATAGGCTCGATTTATCATACTATTTGTAGGAATGGTATGATATGAGATCTAAAACTAGTGCAGTGTGGATAGAAAATTGAAGAAACTACATTGCTGAAGTTTTAACAAATATTTAAATTCTAATTATTCATACATTATAAAAGTAACAAACTATCATTTTGAAATATTATTAAAAATTAAGAGTTTATTTGACTTATTAATTTGAGAACTATATAGGATATTGTTATGTCATTAATTGACAAATTTAGGGAGGAATACAATGAACAAGTTATTTAGAATTTTTCTGCTGTCTACAATGATTTTTCTTATTTTTAGCAGCACTGCCTTAGCTGAGATAGACAATAGTGATGTAAATTATTTCTTGGAAAAACTGGCTACCACCAGTAATCAAGACGCAAGAGATTTAGGAGTTCAGTATCTGGAAATCTATGTAGATAGTGATGAACCTGATATAGAGGGGCTTAAAGAAACTTTAGAAGATAACACTCCAAGCGCAGATATAGAAAAACTAGAAGAGCGTGGATACACTTTAGACGAAGCTCTAGATTCTCTAGATATTCTAGGGGATATGGACAGAAGTGATGTTCAAAAATTGATACAAGCAATTAAAGAAAAGGATTTAGATACATTAAAGAATGTTATAGGTGAATATACTGAAGAGACTGAGGAAGAAGAAATTGAATCTCCAGATGAATCAGGTGAACAACCTCAAGATATAGATTCAGAAACAAATCAAGAACTTGAACAAGAAACTAATGAAAACATATTGACAGAAGAAATTATTGAAGTTAAGTTTGATGATACTGTAGAACATTGGGCAAGGGAAGATATTGAGTTTTTGGCTTCACGAAATATAATTAAAGGCCAAGGAGAAAGGAAATTTAATCCTGAAAATAATATTACAAGAGCAGAGTTTACTACCTTAATTGTTAGAGTATTAAATCTGCAAGACGATGGTGAAAATTCAGATTTGAATTTTATGGACATCAATAAAGAGGATTGGTTTTATCAATCAGTAAAAATTTGTAATCAATATAATATTATAAATGGAATAGATGATGAATACTTTGGACCTAATGACCTAATTACTAGAGAACAGATGGTTACAATTATTATTAGAGCACTTAATAGTATTTCGCATAACCTTGAAGCTGATACAGAGATAAGAATAGAAAACTTCGTTGATAAGGATATGGTTTCAAACTGGGCAGAGGATAGCGTTACAAAAGCTTTTGAAATAGGAATAATTAATGGAAGACAGGATAATGCATTTGATCCAAAGGGTGAAGCAACAAGAGCTGAATCTGCTTCAATCATAAAGCGAGTTTATGATTTGATGGCAAAGGACATGAATTAAGACTAAAAAGATTATAGTTCATAATGATTGGGTTTCAGTTGCAAAAGTTAAGAGTAACTGGAGCCCAAAGCAATATGATTTATACAACACCTAAGCCTATGAGCAAACTCTTTATTTTAGTAGATAAGATTCTAAAAGTATACTACAGTAATAGGGAATACTTTTATGATCTAATTAATAATATACTTCTTACTACAGGGGGTGGTTTTAAGCCTTGCTACAAGATTTGGGTATATGGAAAAGGGTGCATAAATTTTAAAATTATTTTATATGGAGGAGGTAAAAAATGAATAAAAACAAATTTATTTCTTTTATTGCGGTTTTTGCATTACTGTTTACTGTAATTCCATTTAATGCATTGACTGCATATGGAGACAATGTAGATGATTTTTATGATACATTTTTAGCAAAGTTTTCAGATGTACTTGATAGTACAAGCGATATTGGTACGATAACTATTATGCTGTCGGCTATAAAAGATGATGATTATAGCGATGAAATTGAAGAGGCATTAGATGGTTTGTCAGATGGTGCTTTTGAGGTTTTGGTTGCTAAAG
>MDTG01142481.1_pt1 | contig 11084 bp, 8 predicted proteins | sample 811421 | NCBI WGS metagenome assembly MDTG01 (sample SAMN05326645, study PRJNA326480) | marine metagenome | isolation source: seawater | place: Pacific Ocean: South East | collected 2011
AGCGGAATACTCCTATTGCAGCGGTGCTCGCTGTTGCCCTCACCTCCGCTACCCTTTACGGGTGTAGTGATGAGCAGCAAGCGGCTGCTCAAGGTGGACAACAACAAGCTGTACCGGTTGAAGCGTTAACCATCCAAACACAGTCTGTCGAAATTCAAAATGAATTGCCGGGCCGTACCTCTGCCTATCGCGTAGCCGAAGTGCGTCCGCAAGTCAGCGGTGTGCTGCTTGAACGTAAGTTTGTCGAGGGCACGAAGGTTGAAAAAGGTCAGCAACTGTACCAAATCGACCCGGCCATTTATCAGGCTGAGGTAGCCAGCGCACAGGCGGATTTTGAAAGCGCTAAAGCCGCACTAAAAGTATCAGAACTGCGTCAAAAGCGTCTAAAAGAGCTACTTGCGGACAACGCTGTGAGCCAAGATGAATTTGATTCGGCAGAGGCGACATACTTACAAAACAAAGCGGCACTTGCATTAGCAGAAGCTCAGCTTAAACGTGCCAAAATCAACTTGGAATACACCAAAGTTAAAGCCCCTATCACAGGTATTGTTGGACGTTCCAACGTGACTGAAGGTGCCTTACTGACCGCTTCACAAAGCACGCCATTGGTGACCATCAATCAACTCGATCCAATTTATGTGGATATTAATCAATCAAGCCGAGAATTCCTTGAATTAAAAGCAGAGATTGAATCGGGTCGCATTGAGGCGAATAAAAATGGTAATGCGCCCGTCTCACTGAGTTTGAACGGTTTAGATTACCAAACGCAAGGTGAGCTGCTGTTCTCTGAGGTCAGTGTTGACCAAGACACCGGCGCTATTTTGCTCCGCGCTGAATTCCCGAACCCTGAAAATAATTTATATCCAGGCATGTTTGTGCGCGCAAAAGTCAGCGAAGGTACGCTGAATAACGCTATTTTGATTCCACAAGAGGCGGTTACACGCGACGTGCGCGGCCGTCCTTATGTCATGCTGATTAACGATGAAGATAAAGTCGAGCAACGTATGGTGACCACCGCACGTGCCATCGACAACGAATGGTTAATTAGCGACGGGCTCAACGCAGGTGACCGTATCGTCACCGCCGGCCTTCAGAAAATTAGACCCGGTGCACAAGTGACTGTGTCACAAGGTCAACAGCCAGCTTCCAAATAAGGGAATGACATAATGGCCAAGTTTTTTATTAATCGACCCATATTTGCTTGGGTGATTGCAATATTGGTAATGCTCGCAGGGACGATCTCGTTGATCCAGCTCCCTATCGCGCAATATCCAACCATTGCACCACCGGCAGTAGAAATTCAGGTCAACTACCCAGGCGCCAATGCTGAAACCGTCTCAAACACGGTGACTAAGGTGATTGAGCAAAATATGACAGGCGTTGATAACCTGCTGTACTTCTCATCACAAAGTAACGCCGGTAGCGCAACCGTCAGCTTAACCTTTGCCTCGGGTACCGATCCGGATATTGCACAGGTGCAAGTGCAGAATAAGCTTTCTCAAGCCACACCGCAGTTGCCTCAAGAAGTACAGCAACAAGGTATTACTGTCAGTAAATCCAGCAGCTCATTCCTGATGGTCTTAGCGATGGTGGCTGAAGATGACCGTTATGAACAAACAGACTTGAGTGATTACCTCGCCTCTAATGTCCAAGATGCCGTGTCTCGGACTGAGGGTGTAGGTAACGTGCAAATCTTTGGTGCGCCTTATGCAATGCGTATTTGGGTTAAACCTGATGCGTTAGTTAACTACAATATGACTATCGCAGAGTTACAGTCTGCGATTCGTGCGCAAAACGCTCAGGTAGCCGCGGGCCAATTAGGTGGCGCACCTGCCGTGGAAGGACAACGACTAAACGCAACGATCATTGCGCAGACGCGTATGTCTGAACCAGACCAGTTTGAAAACATATTGCTTAAAGTGCTACCTGACGGGTCGCAAGTGCGCTTGAAAGATGTCGCGCGTGTTGAACTCGGCGCAGAAAATTATGCCATTCAAGCGAACTATAATGGTAAGCCAGCGACGGGCCTTGCGATCCAGTTACAAACTGGGGCTAACGCTTTGGCGACGGCTGAAGCCGTGAAACAAACGGTTGATGAATTAGAGCCCTACTTCCCTGATGGGATGAAAATGGTAACCGCCTACGACACCACACCGTTTATTAAGATCTCGATAAGCGAAGTGGCTCGGGTACTGATTGAAGCCATTATTCTCGTGTTCGTATTGATGTTTGTTTTCTTGCAGAACTTACGGGCGACCCTCATTCCTACCCTTGCGATTCCAGTGGTTATTTTAGGTACCATGGGCGTTATGGCTGTCGCAGGCTTCTCTATTAATACCTTGACTATGTTCGGCATGGTGCTCTCGATAGGCCTTTTAGTCGATGACGCTATCGTTGTCGTCGAAAACGTCGAGCGACTGATGTCTGAGGAAGGTCTTTCCCCAAAAGAAGCAACGATCAAATCAATGGGCCAAATCACCGGCGCCTTGGTGGCAATCGGTGTCGTCATGGCTGCGGTATTTGCGCCGATGGCGTTTTTCCCAGGTGCCACGGGCGCGGTTTATCGTCAGTTCTCATTGACCATCATCACGTCAATGGGTCTATCAGTGCTGGTTGCTATTATCTTCTCACCGGCGTTGTGCGCGACCTTGCTCAAACCGGTGAAGAAGAAAGAGAATGGCGGTTGGGGGCCCTTAGGCTGGTTTAATCGCACATTACAAAAAGCCACCATCAAATACCGCGACAGTGTACATGGCATTCTGCGCCGCAGCATCCGTGTTGGTATTCTTTATCTTGGCTTAGTTGCCGTGCTGGCGTTCTTGTTTACTCGCCTACCATCGGCATTCTTACCTGATGAAGACCGTGGTGTATTCCTCACCCAGATGCAATTACCGGTTGGTTCTACCATGGAGCAGTCGGTTGCTGTGATGGACCGCATCGAAAACTACTACCTCAACGAAGAAGAGGCCGTCCAGTCGGTATTCTCGGTGGTTGGTTTTAGTTTCTCAGGTCGTAGTCAAAACAACGGTATTGCGTTCGTTCGTTTGAAAGACTGGGGTGAGCGTAACGAAAGCCAAGACGTGACGGATGTGATTGGTCGTGCATTTGGTTTCTTTGCCAGCGTTAAAGAAGCCATGATCTTTGCGTTCAATCTGCCGCCTATTCCTGAATTGGGAACGGCAACAGGTTTCAACCTGTACTTACAGGATCGCGGTAACTTAGGTCACCAAGCGTTATTGGATGCGCGTAATCAACTGCTCGGCATGGCGGCACAAAACCCGATGTTGGAACAGGTGCGTCCAAATGGCTTGGAAGATGCTCCGCAGCTTAAAGTGGATGTGGATTATGAGAAAGCCACAGCGCTAGGTCTCACCATTGAGAACATTAACAACACGCTCAGTGCGGCCTGGGGTTCGTCTTATATCAACGACTTTATTGATCGTGGTCGCGTTAAGCGCGTCTACTTGCAAGGTGAAGCCGATGCGCGCATGTTGCCAGAAGACGTGAGCGAATGGTATGTCCGCAACAACCAGGGAGACATGGTGCCGTTTAGCTCTTTTGCTAGCTGGGAATGGACCTATGGTCCTCAGCGTATTGAAAGCTACAACGGGGTCTCGGCGATGGAGATCCAAGGTCAAGCAGCGGCAGGCTACTCGTCCGGTGAGGCCATGATGGCGATGGAGCAATTGATCAGTAAACTCCCCAACGGCATTGGCTATGAATGGACGGGTACGTCTTTGCAGGAGCAGCAGTCGGGTGACTTTGCCCCTATTCTGTATACGATTTCGATTTTTGTCGTATTCCTGTGCTTAGCCGCACTGTACGAGAGTTGGTCTATTCCATTCTCTGTCATGTTGGTGGTACCGTTGGGTATTCTGGGTGCCGTTATCGCAACGATGTTGCGCGGTATTCAAAACGACGTTTACTTCCAAGTTGGCTTGTTGACGACGGTTGGTGTTTCAGCACGTAACGCGATTTTGATTGTTGAGTTCGCCAAAGACTTGCAAGAGCAAGGCAAAGACTTGTTAGAGGCGACACTTGAAGCGGTTCGCTTACGTCTGCGTCCGATACTTATGACATCACTCGCATTTATATTCGGTGTCATGCCGTTGGCGCTCAGCTCTGGCGCAGGTGCTGCGAGCCGCAATGCCATCGGTACGAGTGTCATCGGGGGTATGCTAGGTGGTACGATACTGGCCATCTTCTTCGTACCATTATTCTTCTACACTGTGCGCAAGGTATTCCCACCTAAGCAACAAGAAGAGTAATAACCCTAAGATACAAAAAAGCCCAGCTGTTAAACAGCTGGGCTTTTTTTTAAATTAAAAACTATGACTTATCGTTGCGGTCCGATAAATCTTTATACTCACCATCAATGACTGAACCTTCACTACCGCGTTCAGTATAGTGGCGCTCAGCGTCCTGCTGAGCCTGCCGTTGTTGCTCAAATTGCTGCTTCGCTTGCTTCCGCATTTGCCACATTTGTTTAATTGCATGGCGTTGCTTCCACATCACAGGTATCAACAACACAAAGCCCACGGCAAGCACGATTAAGCCAAAGGCAATCGAGAAACCGACAATGGCGAGTAGCATTATTACACCGAGTATTCGACCCAAAATGCTACCGCCCGAATTTGCTTGGCGGACATAGATTCGGTTTTTGTACTGATTCATAGGTACTCCTCAATCCTCTACTAATTAGGACAACACCGTTAACAATCCGTTCCGCCTGCAAACAGATTACTTACGCTGCTCTTCGGTTTCTTTGCGTACTGCTTCGAACTCATTGCCCTCGGCCCATTGCGGCCAGTCGCGAGAATTCGCCAGCGAACGTCCCAGCTGGTAAAACGCAGATAAATCTTGTTGCGTACCGCGTAAGTCCCACTCAGGGTCGTACTCATCGGCCGGCTTGTGATAAGCCTCAGCAACGTATTTAGCACGTTGTTCCTCAGTCCACTCTTTACCTTTCGTGATGTGGTCATTGCCACCTTCAGCATACAACATGGGTACGCCTTTTTTCGCTAAGTTAAAGTGATCTGAGCGATAGAAGAAGCCCGCTTCAGGTGTTGGATTCGGTGTTAAATAACGATTTTGTTCCTCAATAAATGGCTTCACATACTCATCCATTTCTGAGTTACCGTAACCAATCACCACGAGATCTTTCATCGGTCCATAAACGTTCATTACATCCATATTGATGCCACCAACTGCTTTTGCAAGGGGGAACAATGGATGATCGGCATACCAAGCTGAACCTAATAAGCCGCTTTCCTCAGCACCGACGGCAGCAAATACAATAGAACGCTCCGGCGCTGGCTGCTGTGCAAACTTCTCGGCTATCGCCAATAAGCCGGCTGTACCTGATGCATTATCCTGCGCACCATTGTAAATAGGGTCATCTTCACGCACTGGGTCGGTACCGAGGTGATCGTGGTGCGCCATGTAAATCACGTGTTCTTCTGGGTATTTCGTACCCTCGATGTAACCTACAACATTATTGGTGTCTAAGAACTCAAATTTATTCTTAACCGATACCGATGCTTGCGCATTAAGTGGCATCGCTTCAAAATCCTCGCTCAGCGCTTTTTTACGCGCTTCTTCAAGTGTCATGCCTTGTTTGGCAAATAAACCTTCTGCGCTGTCTTTAGTGATCCAACCCTCGACTTTGGCACGGTTCATATTGTTGTTCTCACGTTTCAGATCGAAACGTACAGGCGAGCCCCCAGCGACAACACCCCAACCGTATCCCGCGGGACCTGTTTCATGAATGATTAACGCGCCGGCAGCACCTTGACGAGCGGCCTCTTCATATTTATACGTCCAACGGCCGTAGTACGTCATCGCATTGCCGTTAAACAGCTCAGGATCTTGCGTCGCGTAACCGGGATCATTGACGAACATCACCACGGTTTTGCCTTCAACGTCGAGTCCCTCATAATCATTCCAGTCATATTCAGGCGCGACGATACCGTAACCCACAAACACCATTTCGCTATCACTGAGGTCCACTTCTTCAGTAACCTGCATAGTCCACGCCATCATCTCAGTACGATACTTCATAGTCTCTGGCGCGTTATCACCGCTGAACGTCATGTCACTGACCTTGTACGGCATGATTTTTACCAATGGAAACGGCTGACGATAGCTATCGTTTTCTTTATCGATTGGCTTTAGCCCCCACTCGCGGAAGTGGTTTTCGATAAAGGATACGACTTTCTCTTCCCCTGCTGAGGCAGGCTCACGCCCTTCAAACTCGTCAGAAGAAATGGTTTTGAGATAGTCGCGGAAGTTTGGATTAAATGCTGAACCTTTCAGGTCAGCGGGCTGTTTGTCAGCGCTGGTTTGTTCCGTTGCTGTCTTATCTTGTGACTGCTGCGGACCACACGCCGTGAGCACGGCTAATGCGACCGCACTGATGATAAGTGGTTTCATCGCTTCTCCCCTTTTAGTTATTATGACACTGCTCGTTGTCGTTGAGCGGCGGATTCACACGCACGTGATCACCGATTCGGATATCGTGCTTTGCTAAAAAACCTGCATTGAGTTCCAGTACATCATGATAGGGTTTACCCGGTGCGTAACTGCGACACTGACGCGGATCATCACTGCCACACGGCATCATGGTGAAGGTTTTTACAATACTGCCGTCGTTTGCTAAATAGGCTATATCGAGCGGAATGAGGGTTTGATACATCCAAAAGCCCGACCCCCCGGGTCGCTGGTTCGGGTATCGAAATAACATACCCGAGTATTCCCCCAGTTCAGTGCGCTGCATCAGACCTCGCGCTTGCTGTGCCACACTATCGGCGAACTCGACCTGAATGGGTTGTTTAACGCCATCCAGACACACATAGCCTTGGTCAAAATCTTGTGGTGCAGGTACCGACCACTGTTGCGCAAGCGCACCAAAACTAAATGCACTTGCCACACCTAACAACATTAACTTTTTCATCACTCACATTCCTTTAATGAAGTCTCTTGATTGTGTCCTATCCCAGGGTAAATCGCAATGTCGGTACTAGCTGGAACACGAAAGTGATGTAACCTGCTCGTTACTGTTTGGCGGTTGCTGCCAATAGCTCAGTTCATCGGCACTTAGCGACTGCCCAGTAAGTGCCCCCAGGTAGCTCTGTGCGGCTGTCCATTCACCCTGCTCTGCCTGAGCAATCACCTGCGCTAGATGATGGTTACGTAACGAGACACGCGGGTTGGTCGTTTCCATGACTCCGAGTTGTGGCTGTTGGTCGTTATCGGCCATGTAACACTCATACCAATCTTTAAATAGATCATCGTCTGGCATGGCGCGATCGCCTTTTATTATATCCTGCAACATAATAAAGCTATCTTGGAAGTCCCATTCAAAACGTTGCATCAAGCCCATCCACTCTCCGACCCGTTTAAACGCAACTGAGTCATCACCGTGCATAAGACCTAAGCGTTTTCTCATACGCCCAAGATAACGCTGTTGTAAGAAGTCTTCGTACTCATTTAAAACCGGCGCCAATGCATCGACTGGAAATATCAGTGACAGCGCTTGGCTCAGTCGTTGCAAATTCCATAACCCAACACTCGGTTGTCGCAGAAAGCTATAGCGGCCGCGGTGATCGGTGTGATTAAAAATTTGTTGCGGAATAAACGTATCAAACACCGTATAAGGACCAAAATCAAAGGTGTCACCACATATACTCATATTGTCTGTATTCATCACACCATGGATAAAACCAAACGCTTGCCAGTCAGCAATCATTTCAGCGGTTGCCTTAACCACCGCACGGAATTGCTCAATCGGCTCAGCGTCTGTTAACTGTGGCCAGCAACGCTGCATTACATGTTGCCAAAGCTGCTTTTGTTCAGTGACCAAGCGTTGGCTGTAACAGTATTCAAAGTGACCAAATCGTACATGCGTTTTCGCAACGCGCGTCAACATGGCACCCGGCTCCAAGCGCTCACGCTGTACACCCTGTTGTGAACTGACTAGCGCCAACGCACGGGTTGTAGCAATCCCCCAATGATTCAGTGTTTCACTGGCAAAATACTCACGTAAACTGGATCGAAGAACAGCACGGCCATCGCCGCCCCGACTATAAGCGGTGGGTCCTGCACCCTTTAAATGTAAATCCCAGATTTGTGCTTGTTCATCCTCTATTTCTCCCAGTAGGACACCGCGCCCATCACCTAAATCCGGATTAAAGACACCAAACTGATGACCCACATACTTTTGCGCGTGTCCTGATGTCGGGGGATTACCTAAACACCACTCGCGGAGTACATTGATATCCGCGGCTTTGACTCCGAGTTGATTGGCGAGTGGCTGATTGAACAGCGCCAGGCGCGGCCCTTCCAGCGGCACAATGTTATGCGCACTGACCAAGTTAGGGAATGTTTTGGCGTACTCTTGCGTTAGCACCGGGCTCATAAAACTCCTCTGAAGTGCAGTGGCACTTGCGCTTTAAAGTTTAAATGCGCTATCGTTTTACACATCCTTTTATCATGCATCATACCATTGCTGGGTTAACTCAATGCAACTATCAACGCTTAAACGCGTTACTGCCATCGGTGGCGGACACGGCTTAGGTCGGGTACTTTCATCACTACGCTTTTTAAAGCATCGTTTAGTTGGTGTGGTTACTACCACCGATAACGGGGGTGCCACGGGCTTATTGCGTCAGTCCCACGACTGTATTGCCTGGGGCGATATACGTAATTGTTTATCCCAGTTAGTTGAACAGCCGCTCGCGGCGCAGGTGCTTAATTATCGTTTCAGCGGTGATGACCCATTAGCTGGTCATAATTTTGGTAATTTATTGCTTCATACCTTAGACCAAGTCAGCGCTCGCCCTTCTGATGGCATTCACCTATTGAGTCGACTACTCAACGTCGATACGCGTTTACTTCCCATGTCCGAATGTCCGACCGATTTAATCGCGCTCACTCATGATGATATTGAGTGTCATGGCGAGATATTGATCGATAATTTGCCACACTTACCGCGTTCATTGAAACTCACTAATGACGCCATTGCGACACCTGAAGTGTTACAGCACATCAAAAAAAGCGAATTAGTAATTTTAGGTCCGGGGAGTTTTCTTACGTCGGTGTTACCGCCGTTACTGGTTCCCAAAATTGGAGCAGCACTGGCTTCTACTAAAGCGCGCGTCGTGTTTATTGACAATTTAGTGCATGAAAAAGGCCCGGCGGGCACCATGAGTGTGGGCGATAAGCTTAAATTTATTGAACAGCACGTTGGTGCGCCGATTATCGATGCCGTGCTTACCAACTTTACAGATACGTCAGTTAGTATCCCACAGTTGGGCGAGCTTAAGTCAGATCATGATGTGCATTATCGTCATGATACGCACGTACTACTGACTCAACTCGAACAACTTTTAGGTCAACTTAAGACAGCCGCTTAGCCACCATCCGCCGAAATACGTGAAGCGACAGCGCCCTGCTGATCTTTATATTTAGCGTCTGCGCGCTTGTTGTACGGACGCGCACAGGGACTGCTTAACTGTTCAAAGCTGATGGCACCGATTTTCATTCCCGGACGTAGCGCTAATGGCAGTTTACCCCCGTTATAAAACTCGAGTACGATTTGACCTTTCCAGCCCGGATCAATCCGGTGTGCGGTGACGTGCACCATAAGCCCTAGCCGAGCAAGCGAGGAGCGCCCATCAAGCCAGCCAACCATATCATCCGGTAGATGAATCGACTCATGTGTCACGGCCAACGCAAATTCGCCTGGATGAATAAAGAACGCTTGATCGGGCTTTAAGTTTATCTCGTCGCTCATCACTTCGTGAATCGCCGCCTCGATATCTGCACGCGAACCACTTATGTCAATATAAGCAGCCGCATGATCTTGTAATACACGAAACTCGCTTCCAAGATGAATATCGAGTGTAACACCCGAGATGTTTTGTTGACTCGGCGTCGGTTCGATGCCGATACGACCATCTGCCAAGGCTTGTTCTATTTCATGATCCGTTAAGCGCATACCATCCCCTTTTTTATTTATCTTACACCGATTGTTGTTTCAGGTGATAGAGTTCCGCTACCACACGTTGAGCCGTGTGCTGTTGTAGCTCGGACAGTTCGAGTGACGTGTGCTTTTGTGAAGCATCGAGCTGTGCACCAAACTCAGGCGTGAGTGGCCATTGGCCTAAATTGGCAACGGCGTGACGGGTGGCTAGTTGGTCGCCCCCGCCTTGCCCAAATAAGTGTGACGCCGTGCCACAATGACCGCACTCAAAATAACTCATATTTTCTAAGACACCAATCAATGGTATCTCAAGACGTTCAAACATGCTGACACCTTTTTCAGCATCTTTAAGTGCGACATTCTGAGGCGTTGTCACCACGACTGCGCCTGTGACCGGTAACTGTTGTGCCATGGTCAACTGAATATCGCCGGTGCCCGGTGGCATATCGACTATCAAATAATCCAATAAGCCCCAGTCCGTATCATTAAATAGTTGCTGTAAGGCACGACTTGCCATCGGTCCGCGCCAAATTGTGGCATCGTTATCATCGACCAAATAGCCAATCGAGTTGGCCACTAAACCTTCATACTGAATTGGCTGCAGTTTATCATTTTTCACCTCCAGCTTATGCTCAGGCTGACCCAACATGGTGGGTATAGAGGGGCCATAGATATCCGCATCAAGCAGTCCGACGCGCGCGCCCATCCGACTCAAAGCAAGTGCCAACGAAACACTAACTGACGACTTACCAACGCCGCCTTTGCCCGACGATACGACAATGACATTGCCGGTTTTCATCGGTTGGTCGGGTTTACTATTCGACAAGCGTTTCACCCGACAATCAACTGCCCACGTCCAGCCGCTTAAATCGGGATCATTGTTAATAGCGTCTAACAAAGAGGTTTTTTCTATCGCGAAAGGAAACGTTAGCTTGGCCGTATGTGCGTCACTGTCGATACTGAGCCAATCCGTTGAGATGCCATGTTCGCAGGCAGGATGGTGTAAATCAGACAGTAAGGCTGCCAGTTGTTCATTTTTTGCTGAAAACGACTTCATCAGCCACCTCTTGGCTCTGTGTATCATCTGTATCCTATGATAATA
>MDTG01113856.1_pt1 | contig 11083 bp, 8 predicted proteins | sample 811421 | NCBI WGS metagenome assembly MDTG01 (sample SAMN05326645, study PRJNA326480) | marine metagenome | isolation source: seawater | place: Pacific Ocean: South East | collected 2011
CTAGTCAAGCACTCTGTTAACTGTCTTGCCCTATCAGCGCGAAAATTGAAAAAGAGACCAACATCATTATCTTGGATTTTTCGATTTGCTATTTTATTATCAAAAATTGCAGAGGGAGCTACAAATTCATCTGTTTCATTTCGCTTGTAGGCTTCTGACAAGGCTGATACTGCATTGTCATACCAAAGTTTAGTGTCTGAGCATGCTATTAAGTCATAAGCACACTTAATGCGATCCCATTTTTCATTGCGATCCATCGCATAATAACGGCCTTGAACAGTGGCTATTTTTGCCGCTGGTCTTGTTGCTAAGAATTCTTCTAGTCTGGGTAGTTCTTCGATTGCACTTTTTTGCTTTGTATCCCTGCCGTCCAAGATCGCATGAATAAGGATATTTTCGACACCATTTTTTATTGCGGAATCAATTAGGGCTTCAAGGTGTGACATATGGCTGTGTACACCACCGTTAGAGCAAAGTCCTATCAGATGAAGTGTCGCGTTTGTGCTTTTAAGTTGAGTAAAACAATTTGACAAGATCTCATTCTTATCTAGTTGATTACTATTGATAACTTCATTAATCTTTGTTAAATCTTGTTCAATAAGACGGCCAGCACCAATATGCATATGGCCGACTTCTGAATTACCCATCTGTTCAGGAGGCAATCCAACGTCAGTGCCCGAGCATTTCAAATAGTTGGTTGGATAGTTTAAATTGAACATATCCCAGTTGGGAGTACTTGCAGAGAGGATTGCATTGTGCTGTTTGTCCTCACTATGTCCCCATCCATCCAAAATAAGTAAAATTACTTTTTTTTTATTTAGTTGCAAATCAAAGCTCCTAATTGTTATCGCGGTCAATTGGGAAATATTGTTTTGACTGATTTTTTACCATATAACGTGTATGATAATAGATGATTTAGTTTTTCTCAATTTTGGTTACTATATAGTTACTTATGCAAGAATTATACAATTTTATAATCGAGAATTGGATACTCAGCACACTTTTTTTAACAGTACTTGGGATCTTAATTTTTAGTTTCGTTTCACAGAAATCCTCTATTAGTCCAAATGAAGCGGTAAGTTTACTTAATAAAATGGGAGACGATCTTCTTATCATTGATCTAAGACCAATTGACGCTTTTCAAAAAGGTCACATCATAAATGCGGTAAATTTGGCGGCGGGTAATTTAGAAAGTGGTCTTAATAAATATTCAGAATTTAAACAAGCTCCAATTTTAATATACTGTGATTCTGGCATGGTTAGTTCATCTAATTCTTCTATTTTTAAAAAGAAAGGTTTTACCGAATTTAAGATCTTACGGGGTGGTTTAGATAGCTGGAAACAAGAAAACTTACCTACCGAACAAAAAAAGTAGATTATGTCGCTCATTGAATCCAAAGAAAATGCCTCGTTTCTAATAATTGGTGCGGGTGCCTGGGGATTGGCTCTTGCTAATACTTTCGCACGGATTAACTCGGCTGTATTTCTGTGGGACGGGGATACAAAGCTTTTGGATACTTTAGAGAAAAATAGAAAACATCCGTTTTTCTGTCGCGATATTGAAATACATGAAAACATTAAAATTGTTTTAGAACTAGCTGAATTTAAATATGATGCGATAGCTTTTGTCACACCTTTTCAAGCCTTGGAGCAAGTAGTTCAATTGGTAGAGGAAAAAAAAATTATTGCTGATCACTATATTAGCGCCAGTAAAGGAATAGATATAAATGAACTTAAGTTGGCTCATCAGATTATGGAGCCATTGTTGGTTAGAGACGCTTCATTCATGCAATTATCTGGCCCTAGTTTTGCCTACGAAGTAATGAGAGGCCTCCCCACAGCCGTTACAGTTGGATATAAAGGAAAAAACGTCACGCAATTTTGTAAATCTCATATACATCAATCTAACTTCAGAACCTATCCAACTGATGATTACATAGGGGTAGAGGTTGGGGGTGCTTTGAAGAATGTTATCGCGATTGGAGTGGGGATAGTAGATGGTCTTGAACTAGGAGCTAATGCGAGGGTGGCATTAATTGTCAGAGGATTAAATGAAATCTGCACATATGGAATGAGTAGAGGTGGTAAATCAGCTACTTTTTCTGGCCTCTCTGGTCTGGGAGACCTTGTTCTTACTGCCACCGATAATCAATCTAGAAACAGGCAGTTGGGATTAAAAATTGCTGAATGTAATGATGTTTCTAAAGCGCTTGAGTCGGTTGGAAAACTGGTTGAAGGTTATAAGACTTCTCAGGCCTTAGATAGATCAAAGGATATCAATTCAGAAAATTATCCTATAATGCACGAGATCATCGAAGTATTATTGCACTCTAGAAAACCGGCAGAGGCGATGGTGCGACTGTTATCCCGTGAGTTGCGACTTGAATAGCTAAGAACTATTTAAATTTAAATTGTCTAATTACCTCATAAGCAGCTACGGCTACGGCGTTAGATAAATTTAAACATCTTGATTTTGGTCGAACAGGGATTTTAACTTTTTTTGATTCATCCAAGGAGCTAAGAAACGAAACCGGTAAACCTTTAGTTTCTTTTCCAAAAATCAACCAAGGTTTTTCTGCGAATTCGACTTTATAGAGGCATTGTTCAGCTTTAGACGTAAAAGCAAAAATATTCTCTGCCGCACTCTTGTTTAGACATTGATTTAACGTTTGATGAACTTTTAATTGAACTAAATCATGGTGATCTAGGCCCGCTCGTAGCAAATATCTGTCTTCTAATTTAAAGCCCAAAGGTTCAATTAAATGGAGGTTAAACCCAGTATTAGCACATAATCGAATAATGTTGCCAGTGTTAGAGGGTATTTCTGGCTCATGGAGCACAATATGCATACTAAGTTCTCCAGAAGGCTGGAGAAAGCACAACCAAGAGAGTAAAAATCTCCAACCTCCCTAATAGCATCGCTAGGCAAAGAATCATTTTTGACACATCGTTCAGTGTAGAATAATCGTTACTGACGGCTCCTAAACCGGGGCCTAAATTGTTGATGCAAGCTACAACTGCTGAAAAAGCCGTTTTTGTATCCAGTCCTTGTAGATTTAAAGCAAGAAAAGTCAAAATAAAAATTACTACATACGCACCTAAAAAACCCCAAACTCCTTCAATTATTCGCGAATTAATTGGCCTTTGACCCAATCTCATTGGTATAAGTGCATTTGGATGGATAAGTTGTTTAATTTCGTGGGTACTTTTTTTAATCATAAAAATAAACCGAACAACTTTTATCCCGCCGGCTGTAGAACCCGCGCAGCCGCCAACGCATGCAGCAATAAGTAATATAAAAATAACAAAGGATGGCCAGATTTGAAACTGGGCATTAGTAAAACCGGTTGTGGTACAAAAAGAAATAGCCTGAAAAATGCTATATCTTAATGTTAATATAAAATCTCCTTGGTAGGTTCTGGTATATAAATTAATAGAGATGATTGCCGTAACAGTCAATAAAATTAATAAGTACCCTTTAAACTCTGAATCTTGTAAATAGCTAGATAAATTTTTGTTTTTCCATGCTAAAAAGTGAAGGGAAAAATTTATAGCGGCCAAGAGCATAAAAATGCTTACCGTAAAGTCTATCGCTATGCTGTCGTAGTGCCCAATACTCGCATTATGTGTGGAAAATCCACCTATAGCTACAGTAGAAAAACTGTGATTAATAGCATCAAATAAGGACATACCCGCAAGGTAGTATGATATTGCGCAAAAACAAGTAAGTGCTAAATAGATTACCCATAAAGCTTTCGCTGTTTCCTTTATGCGAGGGGTTAATTTTGAGTCTTTATTGGGCCCAGGCGTCTCGGCTTTGTATAACTGCATCCCGCCAACTCCTAAGATAGGTAAAATGGCAACCGCGAGTACAATTATCCCCATTCCTCCGAGCCATTGAAGTAATTGTCTGTAGAATAAAATTGATTTTGGTAGAACTTCAAGATTGACTATGACCGTCGCTCCTGTCGTCGTGAGTCCCGAAAACGACTCAAAAATGGCTTCAAAAAAGGTTAGCTCAATGGAATCAGTTATCAAGAATGGAACCGAGCCGCCTATACTTAAAACCACCCAAAATAAGACAACCACTATAAAACCATCACGAATTTTAAGCTCATCATTAGAATTTCGATTTGGCGCCCAGAGTGCAAAACCAATTAAAAGATTTATAAAAGCTGCAATGATGAACGAATAATAGGTCTGGTCATTATAAATGATTGAAACAACAATTGGCGTAAGTAAAATAAAACCGAATCCAAATAGTAAAATACCAAGGATTTTTTGTATTACTTTTTGTTTCATCAGATCCCGAAAATTCTCGTGTTCACTTGAAATAACTTTTCGACTTGTTTCACATATTTTTTATTAGTGACCACCAAAATTACGTGATCCTCGGGTTTAATCACTGTGTCGTGATGGACCATGATTACATCTGAATCTCTAACGATTGCCCCAATGGCGGTACCAGTCGGAAGTTTGATTTCATCAATTCTCTTTCCAACTACATCACTGGAATTTAAATCGCCATGCGCTATAGCTTCTATTGCTTCAGCTGCCCCCCTTCTCAAAGAGTGCACTTTTACTATATCGGCTTCCCTAATGTGCGCTAGTACACTGCCTATAGTTGCCTGCTGGGGTGAAATAGCTATATCTATTAAATCATGCTGCACTAAATCAACATAAGCCGCCCTATTGATAAGAGCCATTGCTGTTTTTGCTCCTAATCGCTTTGCCAGCATCGACGATATAATATTAGCTTCGTCTGCATTAGTAAGTGCGCAAAATACATCTGTATCATCAATATTTTCTTGGTTAAGTAAATCTTCATCCGTCGCATCCCCATGTAGGACGTAACAGTTCTCTAACTCCTCTGATATTCTGCGAGCCCTCTCCTCATTACTTTCGATTACTTTCACTAAATAATTTTTATTTAGAGCTGCTGCAAGGCGTTTTCCTATGTTTCCTCCCCCAGCGATGATGACTCTACGGTTGGGTCGATCAATTTTATGAAATTCACTCATTACTGCATTAATATGATGAGGCGCGGCTATGAATAAGACCTCGTCGCCGGATTCAATTATTGTGTCACCGTTTGGTATTATAGATTCTTGGCGTCTAAAAATAGTGGTAATTCTCGTGTCAATCCCTGGTATTTGCTCCGGTATTTCTCTTAGCTTATGTCCAACTAATGGCCCTCCGTAAAAAGCTTTTGCTGTTACCAACCTTACTTTTCCACCTGCAAAATCTAGTACTTGCATGGCTCCTGGAAACTCAATTATTTTTTTTGTGTAGTCAGTTACTTCATCTTCCGGATTAATTAATACATCTATGGGTATCGATTTTGATTGGAATAATTCTTTGTGTTTTTGATAGTTACTGTTTCTAATCCGTGCAATTTTAGTCGGCACGTTGAAAATTGTGTAGGCTACTTGGCAGGCAACCATATTTACTTCATCACTTTGAGTAACGGCGATTATCATGTCTGCTTCTGCTGCCCCCGCCTCCTCAAGCGTATCTGGAGAAGAGCCTATGCCGTTTATTGTCCTAAGGTCGAACCTATCTTGCAGGCTATTAAGTGTGGACTGGTTGGAATCAACGACCGTTATATCATTAGACTCGTTGCATAAATTTGCTGCGACTGAGGTTCCGACTTGTCCTGCGCCTAACACTATTATTTTCATATATCTTCCGGTTTTTTTTGAGCTTTCGTACTAACTTTGAGATTGCGAAGTTTTCGATATAGGTGAGTCCTTTCGACTCCTATAAATTCTGACACTTTTGATACGTTATTTCCAAAAATCTTGAGTTGTTTCTCTAGATAAATTTTTTCAAATTCCAATCTAGCTTTTTTTAGCGGGAGTGTAAACAATGAACTGTCTAATGTAGAAGCAATTTCAGATTGTTTTGAAAGAATAGGGTGTAGTTCTTTGTCTTCGATTGTTGGAGACGTTCCAGTGATGAATAATCGATGGATTAAATTTTTTAGTTCTCTAACATTACCAGGCCATTCATGTTGTTTTAGTCTATCCATAGCGCTTTTCGAGAAATGCCTAGGCTTAAGTTTTTCGATTTCGCTGAGTTGATCGCTGAAAAAATTGATAAATGACTGTAGTTCCTCGATTCTTGCTCTGAGTGGTGGTAAGAGTATGGGAGCTACATTTAGAAGATAATACAGGTCATCTCTAAATTTACCACTTTCCAGCAAGGGTTCGAGAGGATTTCTGGAGCTGGCTATAATCCTTGTATTAAAAACAAGTGGTTCAGAACCACCGCATCTAAAAAAAACACCGTCTTCTAAAGCTTTAACTAATCTAGCTTGTCCTCCCTGATTCAAGCTAGCGAGTTCCTTAAGAAATAAGACACCACCTTTGGCCACTTCTAGTAGGCCATATCTAATTAAATGATTCTCCTCGCTCCCGAATAATTCCCGATCTTGCTCTTCAGAATTTAAAGCCGCAAGGTTTGAAGATATGAAAGTTTCGGATTTTTTTTTGTTCAGGCTATGTAAATATCTTGCCAGTGTTTCTTTTCCTGTACCACCCTCACCTATAATTAAAATATGACTATTTGCCAACGCTATTTTTTCATAATCTACGGTTTGAGATTTTTGAAGAATTCCTTCATTGATTCCTTTAGCCTCGATTAACTGCATTTCTTTCAGTCGCTTATTTTCATAAATTAAGCGTTCGCTTTCTAGTGCTCTCTTGATACTTATTAATAGTTTTGGTGTTGACAATGGCTTTTCGATAAAGTCGTAAGCACCCCGTTTAATAGCCTCCACTGCAGTTTCCAATGATCCATGTCCTGTCATGATTATGACAGGACCGCCATAGTCATTTCCCAAGGTCCACTCTTCTAATAACTTTAAGCCATCACAATCCGGCAACCAGACATCGAGAAGTGTTAGGTCTGCTCTTTGACCTTGACGTTTTTGATTAGCAATTTCTGCGTTTTCAGCTAACTCAACAATAAAACCTTCCTCTTCTAAGATTTCTTTTAAGAGACTTCTGATTTCAGGTTCATCATCAACAACAAGAATTTGTTTATTCATACTAGGTCTCGTTCTATGGCTAGTTTGTCTATCCCTTCGGGAAGGACCACGAAAACTCGTGTCCCCTTTACTCTATCGCTTTTAATTTTTATTGTTCCATTATGATCTTCCACTATTTTTTTTACAATTGGCAAGCCAAGTCCTCTCCCATGATCCTTAGTTGAAACATAAGGATCAAAAATTTTATACATCATTTTTTCTGGTATCCCGGAGCCATTATCTTTAATTATAATAATGTGTCGTTTGGTTTTGTTCTTAAGAATACTTTTAGCATAGATATTGACATTTTTTTTATTATTTTGACTACTTGCTTCAAGCGCATTGTTGATCAAGTTGTTTAACATCCTTGATATAGATGCATAACAACCAAAAATATGTTTTTTCGTCTGGGAAGACGAGTAGCGTATAGATTCAGAATCTTTTATTTCTGAAAACAGGTCAATTACATCTTTAATTATGTGGTTTAGGTCGAGCTTTTGCTTTTTTTGGACCGCAGCATTTCCGGCGTAACCTGAAAATTCATCAACCATATCTTTTATAATGTCTACTTGTTGTATTATGGTTCGAGTTAATTTTGAAAAATTTTTCTGATCTGCTTCAATAAGCAATTTTCCGTACTTCATCGTCATCCTCTCGGCAGATAATTTAATAGGAGTTAAGGGATTTTTGATTTCGTGGGCCAAACGTCTTGCGACTTCCGACCAAGCGGCTTCTTTTTGGGCTTGAAGAATAATTGTTATATCTTCAATATTTACAAGATGAGCAGCTCGAAGTTCTTCAAATTCTTTCATTTTTACTCCACGGCATAGGATCTCTTTTTTCCATTTGCCGGTCGTTATGGGCATTGTAAATTGCCATTGTTGTTCACCATGGTGCGTAAACTTATATATTCTTTTAAAAAGCTCCTCGATCGATTTCTCATGAATATTTAATGCTTTAATAGGTTTATTAATAATATCGGCTCCTTCAATTCCAAGTATATTAGAAACCGCAGAGTTTGCCGATAAACATTCGCCGCTTTCTGATATTGAGATTAATCCAGAAGACAGTTGCTTCATTAGTACATTAAGATAATCGCGTTGACTTTTAATTTTTTTAGTCGAAGCGTCGATTTGTTTAGTCATTTCGTTGAAAGATATAACGAGCAGCCCAAGATCGTCATTGCTTTGTTGACTTATCTCAGTCTTATAATTACCTGCAGCAATTGCTTTAGTTCCCTGCGTTAAATCTGCGATCGGTCTTGTTAGGATATGTGATAGAAATATTGCTGCCCAGATAGAACCAATCACACTGTAGAGAAGTACTAAAGTAAGCATTAGAGTAAAGCTTATTCTTAGCTTTGTTCTAAGGTAATCCAATTCGTTATATTTTGCTATCCCTTCTTCTACAGTTTCAGCTAGAAAATTGATTAAGGATGGTAGCCTGTAAAGAACATGTAAGATATTTTTCGTTTGTCCATTTTCAAATTTTATTGCAATTCTCGCAAATAACTCTTCGCTACTAATGGGCTCCAGTGCAATGAAGTCCTGATCGTTGTTCAGTTGCAGTAGAAGATTCTCTGTAGGTAGCCTTGGAACAAGATTGTCCAGTTTACTAATAGACGCAATAACAGTTCCTTTTGCATCTAAAATTGTAATTTCTTCTGCATCAAATTTTTTCAATAGGATTTGTAAGTTTTCTGTCCGTAATATATTTTTTCCAGAGCTCACAAAATTATCTGGATCTCTTAAGTATCGCAAATCAATTCTCTCTTGTCCTATGCTGTTGGGTCGTAATTCAGACACCATAGCTCGTGTATCTCTAAGTAGTTTTTTCATATTTAGATCTAGAGATACCCTGCTCAGCGCAGCTGAATTTTCCAAAGAATTACTTATTTCAACTTTGAACCAACTTTCTATACTTTTATTTATAAAAAAAATAGAAAAGGCAAAAATTGTGGTTAGAGGCAAGATTGAAAGGATCACGAATGCGAGAACAATTTTAAGAGTAATTCTAGATCCCGGTAGCTTATCATTTGCTTTTTTAACAAGCACTCTCATTTCCTTGAGAATCAGTCCAATCAATATTGCTACACACGTAAAGTTTGAAACGAATAAAGAATCATAATATTGGCTTATTTTTGATGATTCGATTAAAGCGGCTATTGAAAGCACGAGAGAAAAAGCGGTTAGGATAAATAAAAAACCGACTGATAATTTCTTATTTGAAAAATTAAACCTCATAATTTTTTAATTACCTTCCAACCTGTGTCGTAATTCCATTCCTTAGAGAAAAAAGTTGTTAAAAGAATAGGGGCCGGTAACTTTTTTCTCTCTAGCTTCCATCGTAATAGAATATATCGATCAGCTAATTTTTTTTTGTGAACTATTTCAAAATCCATATTTTCTGGTTTTAACATCGAATTGAAAAGAGTTCTTAGATCAGGGTAAGCAATATTTTCTTTTGATGAATCCTTTTTTAAAATAAAGTTTTTTCCGATTGCATAACGACTTATGGTAGAGCATTCAATTTTTTTATGTAATGAAAAAAAAAAGGGTCCAAATTTTTTTGCAATTTTCAAAGTCATGCAGAAAGTTAGGGTAACATTATTCTCGATGGCTGCGGTCAAATCAGTAGGGATTTCATGTTCAAAATTCTTTTTTTGAAAGACCCAGTCTGAAGTTATTGGTTCGTTAAAATAATGCTCATTTGCCTCTAGAAATGACCATACTGAGATCACGACTATCATGGCAAAGATTTTTGATACTGAAATAATCATTTTAGATACTTTTTATGTTTTTCTTAGCTTGCTGTAGTAAAAACCGTCTGAATTATTTGTTCCCGGAAGGATTTGACGACCAAACTTAGTTTCAAGGCCCCACTTTTCATCAAGCCTAATTACGCTAGCATCTTTTTGCCTACCTAAGAACCTAAATATCATTTGATCATTTTCTTTCTTGAATATGCTGCATGTTATGTAAAGCAATTCTCCTCCCACAGCTAAAAATCGCCAAGTATTTGAGAGTAATTGAATTTGCAATTTAAGCGTTGTGGATAAACTTTCAAGATTTTTCTTTATTTTTATATCGGGATGCCTCCTTATAACTCCACTAGATGAACAGGGGGCGTCGAGTATAATTAAATCAAAACTTTGGTCAGAGAGCATATTATAATCAGTTGCATCAACTTGATGTACCTCGCAGGAAAATTTTAATCTTTTCAAATTTGCTTTTAACAGTTTGAGTCTATTTTCATTAATATCAAAGGCCGATAAACTCACTGATGGCGGGAGGGAGTCTATTAAAGCACACGTCTTTCCTCCAGGCGCTGCACATACATCTAATATTTTTTCTTTATTCCCTGATGCAACTATTTCGCTTGCGAATTGAGCCCCTTCATCTTGAACAATGAATCCGCCTTCAAGGTACATAGGTAGTTCTTCTGCCCGTATTTTATCTTTTATTATCAGTCCTTTTGAGGAAGAAACGCATTGTTCAAATTTTATATCTTTCTTCTCTAATATTTTTTTATATTGCAAATGATCTATATTTTTTTTTATCGTTCTAATCGTGAATGGTGGGGCTACATTGTTTTGAATAAGAATTTCTTTCCACAAGGAAGGCCAATCAGCTTTTATCATTTCTATCATCCATTTAGGATGTTCATATAGAGCCTCGTCAGGAAGTCTTAATTCAGCTAAAGGAGTATCTCTTAGAATTTTCCTCCCTATTGCGTTAATAATTCTAGTGGCCCAGGGTTTTTTTATGCTTCTTGCAATCTCTACATTTTCTGAAATGGTGGCATATTGAGGAGTATTTGTATGTAGAAGTTGGTATGCCATGGATAATAGGACACATTCTATGTCCTTATCTTTTGATCTAAATTTTTTTTTTAAATATAAGTTTATTTTATGATCTAAACTATAGTAATGTCTCAACACGCCATAAATTAATGAAATGAGTCTCGATTGATCTTGTGCGGTAAATCCTTTCTCCCTAACTTTTCTTGTAGCTAGGGCAATACTCATGTTCTCATAGATAATCTTTTTTAAAA
>MDTG01141078.1_pt1 | contig 11083 bp, 9 predicted proteins | sample 811421 | NCBI WGS metagenome assembly MDTG01 (sample SAMN05326645, study PRJNA326480) | marine metagenome | isolation source: seawater | place: Pacific Ocean: South East | collected 2011
ATATATTAGGTGCAGTTACTACAATATTACTATTAGAAGAGACAAGTAATTTTATCACAGTATCGAGGTTTTTATTATCTATTCCAAAAAATAGATCGTCTATAAGTAGCAGGGGTTTGAAGCCATGTTTCACGTGAAATGCCCTGATTTTAGCCAAGTATATAATGAGGCAAGCTAACACCAAAGTAGACATTGATCCTGACTCCTTAACAAGCTTTCCTTTTGATGACAGCTCTATGTCACTTCTGTGGGTCCCGACCGATGTATATCCGAGCACCAAGTCCTTCTCTCTATTCTCATCTAGGTCATCTTTGTAGCAATTGTCCCACCCCTTTTTATAGGCAAGTTTTATAGATGATATTTCTTCATACAAACTTGGAGCTTCATGCCTTAATGAGCTCAATATACTGTTGAACTCACTGTAAATAAGATCATAATATTTTATCCTTGCATCATGGAGCTGGTTGTTAATGGACACTAATTCGTTGTCCCAAAACTGAATTTTGTCGGTTTGTTTTGTTTTGAGATGATAATTTCTCTGCTTGAGAGTCTTTGTAAACAACATAGACAGCCTTTGGGTGCTAGGTTCCACGTGAAACATGCCTGTGTCAATGAAGTCTCTTCTGTATGATGAATCGTTTAGTAATATGTTGTTGAACCCGAAGACTAGAGAGTAACAAGGGAACTGTAACATAAGGCTTTTTTTTGAAGTCTTTTTATTATTATATAAGCATTTAGAGACTTTTGTGGACTTTTCGATGAATATATTATGATTTATTGTATTTTGGGAGAAGTTTAAAGATATTTTAAAGCAATTCTGTGTATCAGATATTAATTCACTATTAGATACAGATTTAAATGATCTCAAGTTTGAACAAAAGAACAGCGCCTCAAGAATAGTTGTCTTGCCAGCATTGTTTTTACCGCAGAGGACCGTGATAGGTGTAGTAAGCTCCAGATTAAGAAGGTCAATAGAACGAAAATTCTGTATTGATATAGAAGAGGCTCGCACAACTATACGCGCATAGGCATAATAACATAAACGCTATTGGGATCTGATGGTCCTGAGAGGATGCATCCAGAATTCTGGTCGTTAATACGAATTTCTACGGATTCACTCTGGAGGGTATCTATAACATCCTGAATGTATGAAATGTTAAACCCAATGGACATGTCATCCCCATCATAGCTTGCTTCTATTTCGTCTTCGCCTATTTCACTCTCAGTGTTGCTAGTAATAAGATGTAGAGCAGATGCTGTTGGTGTAAGCTTAACTCCTTTATATTGTTGATTAACTACTTTAGAGATTATGTTGAGTGAACTTTTAAAAGATACCTTATCAACAATAATTTTTGCTTTTGTTTCGTCGGGTATAACTTTGTTAAAATTAGGATAATTACCTTCAATAAGTTTGCTAGTAAGTAGATATTCATTAATTTTAATCTGAAAACTGTTATTACTTACGTTAAATTCTGTTAAATGTTCTCTATTATCAGTAAATGACGTTAAAATCCTATTAATTTCCAGTATAGCCTTCCTAGGAATAATAATTGAAAGGTCTTCACTATGATTTATGTCTGAGGAGTATTTAGCTAATCTATGCCCATCTGTGCAGACAGATACTAACTTGGTGTTCTGGGTGCATAGATGTAGACCGTTTAGAAAATGACGAGCATCCTGATATGCCATAGCAAATGCTGTTTTGTTTATTAGGTTTGATAATTCGCCTACAGTGATCTCAGTACTTGGTGATGTGTTTTCAAAGCTCATTAAAGGAAAGTCATCAGCTGAAAGGGTTGGCAGAGATACTTTACTTTTACCAGCAATAACGTCTGCCTTGTTATTTTCTAACGATACAGTTATTTCTTCGTGATTTGATAATGCATTGCAAACTTCTAAAAATTTTTTAGCAGGTACTGTAAAATCACATTCTCCATCAGCTTTGCATTCTACTTCTGATGATACTTCTATTTCCAAATCTGATGCCACGAGTCTCGCTACATTGTTCGAGATCTTCACTCTCAGGTTACCAAGGATTTGAAGTGTTTGTTTCGCCTCTGCTGTTGGTGCAATATTTTTAAGTTTAGATATTAATGTAGATGTATTAAATAATATTTTCATATATATATTATATGTTATTTTTACGTTTTCTTTTTTATTATTTTAATCTATAAAACACACTGGATAGCTGTTTACAGACCTATCCTATATGCTGTTCTTTGTGTTAATTGTTAGTGGATAAGTTTGCTTATCTGTTTTATTAACAGGTTATCCATTATTTAGTATATGAACTATATTTGTATAATCTTGTGCTATTTGAGCGCTATCTTCTCTTAATTTTGTAATCTTCTTATTTGCATGCAGTACTGTCGTGTGGTCTCTTCCGCCAAAGCCATCCCCTATCGTTGGAAGGCTATTGTTAGTTAGATCTTTGCACAAGGCCATTGCCATGTGTCTTGGTAAGGTATTTTTTTTGTCTCTTTTAGATGAGAGGATATCGCTCACCCTTACCTTGTAATAATCTGCTGTAATCTTCTGGATTTGTTCAATAGTAATCATCCTTTGATTCAAAGACAGCAAGTCTGCAAGCGTATCTTTAGCAAAGTTTAAATCTATTTCACACTGTCTAAATCTAGCTGTTGCAATTACTCTCCTAAGATTGCCCTCTAACTCTCTAACATTTGAATTTATGTTTTTTGCCAAGAAAAAAGCAACTTCTGTGCTAACTGGAGATTCTAAAGCTATAGCTTTTGCTTGTAAAATAGCCACTCTTGTCTCTAGATCAGGCGGATCTATTGACACATTTAATCCCCAAACCAACCTTGATTTTATCCTGTCTTCAAGCCCCCTAATTTCTTTTGGGTATCTATCACTGGTTAAAACAACCTGTTTTTTATATTCAAACAAGGTATTAAAAGTATGAAAAAACTCTTCTTGTGATTTCTCTTTACCAGCAAAAAACTGTATATCATCCAGCAATAGCACATCTAAGTTTCTATAAAACTTCTTAAACTCTTCCAGCTGATTATTTCTAAGCGCTGTCACCATGTTTTGTACAAATTTTTCAGAATGCAAGTAAACCACTTTTTTATTTTTTTTAGTTATCTCATTTCCTATAGAATGTAATAGGTGCGTCTTTCCCAGACCGACACCCCCATATATGTATAGCGGGTTAAACGCCCCAGGCTCATTCACCACCGAATGACATGCGGCTTTTGCTAGTTGGTTTGATTTTCCTTCAACAAAAGTATCAAATGTCATTGCTGAGTTTAAATTAGTTTTGTACCCTGTCGGAACATTCTCAACTCTGGCATTAGTTACTGGTATAGCGTTAATTTTCAAATTTACAGGGACATCATTCACTATTTTGGATAATGTTTGAGTAATTCTTTCAAGAAAGTTTTTTTCTACTTCATCTTTCATGAACTTGTTTGGCGCGTAAAGATTTATCCCATTGCTATCATGTTTAACAGTAAGCGGATTAATCCACAGGCGCATCTCTTTTTCAGAAAGATTCTGCGATAGTTTTTCAATGCATTCCAGCCAAATATTTTGATCAGTTTTCATAGTAGGAAGTTAAATATCTCATGAAAAAAATTAAATTAATATATTGACATAGAGATATAATGGAATCACTATACACATCTATGAAACGTACATTCCAACCAAGTAACTTAAAGCGTAAAAGAACACACGGTTTTAGAGCCAGAATGAAAACTGCTGCTGGTCGTGCAGTCCTTAGTTCTCGTAGAGCCAAAGGCCGAGCTGTACTTTGTCCATAATTTGTTTAAGAATAAAAAAGACGTAATTATAATCTCAAGCTCTACAATAGAATTTTTTAAAACCTGCGAGCAACTGTCCACTAAACATATAAAAATTAGCTACTTTAAACAAGATCAGCCCATGCTTGGAATAAGAATATCAAAAAAGGCTATACCGCTAGCAGTATATCGTAACAGATTAAGAAGAGCACTAAGAGAAAGATTTAGATCCTTTGTAACCAAACAATCAAGTTATGCAGTACTTTTAACAGTTGTCTCAAAAATTCCAGCTGAAAAAAAAGTTATTAATGATATTCTATTGCCTGAATGGACATCATTACTAACACGGTTAATTTAATACTAATAGGTATAATAAGATTCTACCAACTTGTTATTTCCCCCTATGTTGTTGGATCATGTAGACACATGCCAACCTGTTCACAATACACGATCGATGCCATAAGGCATTATGGTCCTATCAAGGGTATATACGTGAGTATCAAAAGAATTTTAAGATGCAGGCCATCGGGGTCTTATGGTTATGATCCAGTAATACACAAGGATGAAAAATAGTGAATAGACTTTTCCTATATAGCGGACTACTTTTTATATTGATATTAATCTTCGATGCATATGATAGGGATTATAGTATGCCCCAAAGCATAAATGCTGAGACGCAAGAACAGATGGATCCAAATCTTATGGGCCAGCCTCCTGCAGATGTATCGGTTGACCAAATCGAATCTCAGACAATAGCCGAAAACAAAATAAGAGTTGAGAGTATAGAAAGTAATAAGCTGCTTATCAAATATGATGTTCTTACTGGAAAAATACTATTTTCTGAACTTAAAGACTATCCTAGGGATCTTGGGTCGAAGGATAATATAGTAATCCTGGATTACGAAAACAAGAAATATACTGCAGCATCAAATATACAAATTTTAGATGTTCCTACACAGCCATCTTTTACCAAAAAGTCCAGAGAGAGACAAAACAAGGTAACGTTAGAGTCTTCGAACATTCCAGGAATTAATATTATAAAAACCATTGAAGTTCTAAATGACAGCCATCAAATTGTAGTTACTAATCAGATAGAAAATAGAACTCCTTTTGCTATTAAGGTTAGAAATTATGAGACCATATCTAGAGATAATAATAGTACCGCAAGCGTAATGCTTCCAACATATACGGGCAGCGCTTTTTATGATGAGGAAAATAAATTTTCAAAATTATCTTTTGATGACATCTTAGAGAACACACAGGTAATAAAGACTAAAGATAGTTGGATTAGCATGATAGAGCACTATTTTTTCTCTGCTTGGCTTCCCACGAGCTCTAAACAAAAAACGATTTATACCAATTATGAAAACAACGTTTATACCATTGGAAGCTCTACTAATTATCAAAAAGTTGATGTCGACCAAATACAAATTTTTAAATCTTTGATGTTTGTTGGTCCTAAGTTGCAATCAGAAATATCAAAACTCACAAGTGGTCTTGACCTTACCGTTGACTATGGCATCCTTACATTTCTCTCAGCACCATTATTTTGGATTCTTGATTCTATAAACTTTATTTTTGATAACTGGGGCTTATCAATAATCATATTAACGATTTTAATTAAGGCTATATTTTTTAAACTTTCTGAAAGTAGTTATCGCTCAATGGCTCAGATGAAAAAACTTAATCCTAGGATGCAGGCTCTAAAGGATAGATACGGTGAAGATAAGAAAAAGTTCAGCGAAGCGTTAATGAGAATGTACAAAGAGGAAAAGGTTAACCCCCTTGGTGGTTGTTTGCCAATCTTAATTCAAATACCTGTATTCATTGCCTTATATTGGGTCTTAGTTGAAAGCATAGAAATTCGTCATGCTCCTTTTTATGGATGGATCCATGATCTTTCGTCTGCTGATCCATATTTTATTTTGCCAATAGCCATGGGCGTATCAATGTACATTCAACAAAAACTAAATCCTGCACCTACAGACCCCACTCAACAAAAAATATTTATGTTTCTACCTTTTATTTTCACTGCACTTTTTGCCACGTTCCCATCAGGATTAGTTCTATATTGGTTTACAAATAATGTACTTTCAATAGCTCAACAATACGTTATTAATAAGAGAATAGTTGGCTAGCTATGAATAATGAAGCAATATGTGCTATTGCTACACCACCAGGTAGTTCTGCTCTTGGTATTATTAGAGTTAGCGGCGAAGACCTTTCTCTATTGATAGGTAAAGTTTTTTCAAGATCATTTGAAGCAAGAAAAGCAACCTTGGTAAATATTCTCGATAATGACGATATCTTAGATAAATCGATTATTATTTATTATGAACATCCAAAATCATATACGGGAGAAGATATGATTGAAATAATTTGTCATGGAAATCATATTGTAATGAATTCTATCTTGAATTTGTTCATAAAAAATGGAGCCAGAAACGCGAACCCAGGCGAGTTCTCAGAGAGAGCATTTTTTAATAATAAAATTAACCTCTCACAAGCAGAAGCAGTTGCAGATTTGATCAGTGCTTCAGATCATAGAGCAGTGAAAGCTGCACAAAACTCTTTAAGTGGTAAATTTGCTCAAGAAATTATCTATCTATCTCAAAGCATTCTGTCTTTAAGAGCAGAAGTGGAATCTATAATAAATTTCCCTGAAGATGACGATGTCCCCGATATAAACCTAAAGAATATTGAAGTAAACATCGACAAGATAATTTCATTATTTTCAGAAGTTCTAAATGCATGCAGTGAGGGCGCAACACTGAATCAGAGAAAAATATTTGCATTTGTAGGAAAACCAAATTCTGGGAAATCATCATTGATCAATTGTCTTTTAAGAAAAGATGCATCAATAGTATCTGGTCATGCTGGCACCACAAGAGATGCTATAGAATATGAGTTAAATATTAATGACAAAATTGTTAATATCATCGATACCGCTGGCATTCGTGATACTAACGATTATGTAGAGCAAGAGGGAATATCAAGGACTTTAAAATCTATTACTAATGCCGATAAAGTTTTCTATATAGTTGATGATTCAAAGGGAATTACAGAATCCGAAAAAAAATTTATCAAGAACCATGATATTAAAAAACATACAATCTTATTTAATAAAATTGATTTAACTGACAAAAAACCTGTTATTGATAATAGTAGCGGTTATGTATATGTATCTGCGAAGGAAAGTCTCGGTATAAATTTAATAAAGGAAATTATTCAGGAAGAATTTTCAAATGAAAATATTTCTGAAAATACTTATCTAGCAAGAAAAAGACACATAGAACTTTTGAATACGGCTCAGGAACATCTTAAAGAGTCTAAAGAAAACCTAATGCATGGAAATTTTGATTTCTCAGCTGAAGAATTGAGATTGGCTCATGTAGCTTTGTCGTCTATTTTAGGGCAAAATTCAACTGATGATTTATTGAATGAGATATTCAATAGTTTCTGTATAGGCAAGTAGTGAAAAATTTCGATGTCATAGTTGTTGGTGGTGGACATGCAGGTTGTGAAGCAGCGCATGCAGCAGCTCGTCTGGGTGCAAATACTCTTTTAGTAACAATGAAGTTAGATGGAATTGGACAAATGAGCTGCAATCCAGCAATTGGCGGTATAGGAAAATCTCATTTAGCACGCGAAGTTGATGCATTAGATGGTCTGATTTGTAAGGCTGCCGACAATGCAGCACTTCAATCACGTGTTCTAAATTCTAGCAAAGGGGCAGCTGTGAGGGCTACGAGAATTCAAACATGCAGGGATCTGTATAAAAAAGCAATCCAAAAAGAAATTTTGAATCACAAAAATCTTACAGTATTACAGTCTACCGTTAAGTCACTTAATTTTAAATTTGAAAAAGTTCAAGGAATTAAAATAGATACAGGTGAGAACATTAATGCTAAAACAGTCATTCTTACAGCAGGAACTTTCCTTGATGGTGTAATTCACATGGGGGATAAAACTTTTTCTGCAGGAAGAGCTGGTGATAAGGCATCAATTGATCTCGAACACTACTTTCGAGACATGGGCTTTAACATTGATAGATTAAAAACAGGCACACCGCCTAGGATAAAAACACAGTCCATCAATTTTGAAGAATTACAGAAACAAGATAGTGACAGACCATTACCAAAGCTTTCTTATTTGAACGATCACTACGGAGAGCATGCCGATATAACCCTAAAACTACCATGTTACATAACCCATACAAACTCCCAAACACATGAAATTATAACTGAATCAAAAAACCAATCACCACTTTTCAACGGCAAGATTAATACAATTGGTCCTAGATATTGTCCTTCGATAGAGGACAAAGTTTATAGGTTTTCTGATAAAACTAGTCATCAGATTTTTCTTGAACCTGAAACCTGCAATAATTTAGAGATCTATCCAAACGGTGTATCTACTAGTTTGCCGCTAGAAATACAAAAACGCTTTCTTCAAACAATTAAAGGTCTAGAGAAATGTGAAATTACTCAACCAGGTTATGCAATTGAGTATAGTTATTTTGATCCACGAGCCCTGCTTTCAAGTTTAGAAACTCAGAATATCAAGGGATTATTTATGGCAGGACAAATAAATGGAACAACTGGTTATGAGGAAGCGGCTGCTCAAGGTGTAATAGCAGGTATTAATGCTGCACTATCTTCACAAGGTAAACCATGCTGGACGCCGCAAAGACATGAGTCATACATAGGAGTACTTATAGACGACCTTATTAATCAAGGAGTCACAGAACCGTATCGAATGTTTACTAGTAGGGCGGAATATAGACTCAGGCTAAGGGATGATAATGCTGATACAAGACTAACAGAACAAGGTTACAAACTAGGAGTTGTGAGTAAATACAGATACGAGCTTTTTTGCAAGAAAATACAAAGAATGTCTTATGAAAAAAATAGACTTGAAAAAATAAAAGTAGAACTTGGCTCAAATAGCCACAAACTCATTGAGCAAAGATTTAATCTATCACTCAAAGAAAAAAAGTCTCTCGCATCGCTTCTAAAGACTTCAAAAATAAAGTATTCAGATCTTATGGATCTTCCCACATTTGGTCTTACAGCTAATTCATCTATTGGGCATCTAGTTGCATCTGATATAAGATACGAGGGATATGTAGTAAAACAGGAAAAAGAAATAGAGTCCCTAAAGGCAAGTTATAAAATTAATATTCCATCTAATATTGATTATAAAAAAATACACGGACTGTCAAATGAGTGTATTGAAAGATTGGAAAAAGCAAATCCTGAAAACATTGGTCAAGCTTCAAATGTCCCTGGTGTGACTACATCTTCTTTGACACTTATAAAAATTTTCTTAAAGAAGAATAGAAAATAACTAATGTCTTTCAACCTAGAAAGAACCATAAAAGATATTTTTTCAAAGGAAGACAATAAGTTTAGATATCTACTTACGAAGTATCTCGACATGTTATTCAAGTGGCATGAAATAAATAATATAGTCTCTTCTTCAGATAATGATTATGTAATCAAACGAGAGATATACGATTCTTATCTATTAAATAACTATCTGAAAGGCAATTCATATACTGACATCGGATCTGGAGGAGGAATACCTGGAATCGTAATTTCTATATTAAATCCTGACAAAGAAGTTATACTAATCGATCGGAAAAGTACTTATATAGATTTTCTTACACTGGCTAAAGCAGAACTAAATCTAAAAAATACCAAGGTAGTCCAAAGAGATGTTTTAAAGACAGAGTCAGCTTTCAGTACGGATGTGGTTCTTCTTAAAAACTTTAGTAATAAGACAATATCAAAAATGAGCTATGAGAGTAAATTTGTCTATTTGATGCAAATGATTAAAAAAAGTGAGCAAGTATCAAAAGCATATATGCTTACTGGTAGTCCAGTGTTAAAGTTAAGTAGAGAATGTTTGAGAGAGTTTAGTGTCAATACACAAGTAATTACATCTCCTTTTTTTGAGACAAAAAGGATTGTTGCAGAGGTTAAATTTGAAAATACTATCAATAGTTAATCAAAAGGGAGGTGTTGGTAAAACTACAACAACTATTAACCTTGCTGCTTGTCTTTCTAAGATGAAAAGAAAAGTCTTGCTGGTTGATTTAGACCCTCAATCTAATGCTACCCGAGGGGCAGGAATAGATGCAGCGTCAATAAACTGTTCCATCAACGATGTTTTACTAGGTAGGAATAACATTAATGATGCAATTATAAGCTCTGAAGTAGATGAATTTGATTTGCTACCCGCAACTCCTGATCTCACAGAAAGTGAAGTAAATCTTATTTCCAAGAATGACAGGGAATTCACTTTAAAGGAAAAGCTCAACCAGGTCTCTAAAAGGTATGACTATATATTGATGGATTGCCCACCCTCACTAAATATACTTACAGTAAACTCATTGGTATCTGCAACAGGAGTGCTGATACCTGTGCAATGTGAATTTTATGCCCTGCAAGGATTGAGTGAGCTAATCAATACTATTAAACAAATACAGCAGTCTTCAAATGAAAATCTTAAAATAGAGGGCATATTGAGGACTATGTTTGATTCCAGGAACAACTTATCAACAGATGTTAGTGAGCAGTTAAAAGAGCATTTTCCAGATGATTTATACAAAACAAAAATACCAAGAAATATTAGAGTAGCAGAAGCTCCAAGTCATGGCATGTCAATACTTCAATATGATGGACTATCAAAAGGCTCATTATCCTATTACTCACTTGCTGGCGAAGTTGTAAAAGGCGAGTAACAGATATGTACAAAAAACATTAGTAAGGTTATATTTGAAATATGACCAAAAGAAAAGCACTAGGCTCTGGGCTTGACTCTCTTTTAAGCAGTACAAGACAATCGCAACAAAAAATGGAGAATAAAGTCAAAGATTCTCCACTCAACATCCAAGTTCATAAAATTGAAAGGAATCGACATCAACCTAGGAAAATATTTCGAGAAGATGAGATAGAACAGCTTGCGAAATCTATTGATGAAAATGGACAGATATCTCCTATAGTTGTACGTGAGTGTGAGGATCGCTATGAGTTAATTGTTGGTGAGAGACGTTGGAGAGCTACCCAACTTTTAAACAAAGAGACTATAAGCGCAATAATTATAGAGGCTGATGACAAGACGTCGGCTGTTTTATCGATTGTCGAAAATGTACAAAGAGAGGACCTGAATAGCATGGAGGAGGCTGAGTCTCTCCAAAGACTAATCACAGAATTTAACATGAGCCATGAAGATGTTGCAAAATACATATGCAAGTCTAGAGCACATGTGACTAATTTAATAAGGCTTAACGATCTATGTGATTTTGTAAAAGACCA